>Ga0070741_10004844_pt1 | contig 30890 bp, 26 predicted proteins | sample Coa_R1_4_FD_66440 | JGI IMG/M metagenome (GOLD analysis project Ga0070741, IMG submission 66440) | Surface soil microbial communities from Centralia Pennsylvania, which are recovering from an underground coalmine fire - Coalmine... | ecosystem: Environmental > Terrestrial > Soil > Unclassified ... | reverse complement strand
GGGGCTTCGGCAATCACGCCACAAAATCGCGGCTCGCGGCCGGCGGCTTGCAGCACGATTCCTGCGCCCATGGAAACACCGGAGCCGAAGACGCAGCCGCCCTGGGGCAAACGCTGCTGCAGCCAACTCACCCAGCGATGCACGTCGTCGGCTTCGAGTATTCCGAAAGTAGCGAGCTCACCGCCGCTCGCGCCATGAGCGCGCGAATCTGGCATCAGGACGTTATAGCCGTGGCGCAGGAACATCTCGGCTTGTCCGGACATGCCTTTGCGCGTGTCTCCTAATCCGTGCAGGAGAATTACTGCATTCCTGGTAATGGCCGAGTGCATGAAATACCAGGCGCGCAGCGTGGTTCCGTCCTGGGCTTCAACTGAGACCTCTTGCGGCTCGCCTCCCAAGACCGGCTGTGTAAGCCACGATGGAGGAGCAAGCGCCATGGAACCGGAGTGCGGCTGCTGCAATGTCATATCCACCAGGAATTTTGCGGCATAGGCGCAAAACGCGAGGTAGAGCACGAACAATGACAGCGAAAATCGCAGCAGGCGTTTTTTGGAAAACCACCGGCGCATAAGGCTAGTTCATCATACGCAGGCCAGAGCTGAAAAGTTCAGGCGATTATGGCACGGCTGCGGCGAATGCGTTGGAATGGGCAGAAAAAAATGCGAGGACCTTGTTCATGAACTCCTGCGGATACGTACGGAACACCAGGGTATGCTCCACGCCGGGCACGATCCATAATTCCGTCCTGGGATTAATCTGGTGCAGAAGCTGCGAATGTCGCACTCCAATGTGAGTGTCAGCCGCACCATGAATGAGCAGGATAGGTGTGCTGACGCCAGTGATTGCCGCCTCCGGGCTTATGCTCTGCAGGTCAAGCCCATGCACGATGCGGCCCTCAAGAAAAGCGCCTTCGATGGCAGGACGCAATAATGTTTTCCCCAGCCATGATCCGGTAGAAAACTGGTGGCTCACGCGGTCATACGCAGCCTCGCGGAAATCAGCAAAGGGGGACTCTGCCACTACCGCGCAGAAGCGATGTTCAACCCGGAGCGATTGCAGCACGATGGCCGCTCCCATCGATTCGCCCAGGGCAAAAATGCACGCTGGCTTCTTGTTCGCCAGCAGCCAATCTACCCAGCCATGAACATCGCCGGCTTCATAGAGTCCATAGGTGGCAATTCCGCTGCTGGCGCCGTGACCGCGTGAATCGGGCATGAGCAGCGAGTATCCCTGCTGGAGGAACATGGCCATGTAAGGCTCCATGCCTGTGCGGCTGTCGCCCACACCGTGTAGCAGGATCACTACATTTCCATTGGAATGTGAGGGTTGAACAAACCAGCCTTGCAGCTGCGTCCCATCCTGCGCCGGGATGGAAACATTCTGCAATTCGCCGCCTGCAACCTGCGCGTTCTGTTCCGCCAATTTTGTATGCCGGGAGCGGACATCGTGGCGAACTCGAAACGGATGCAACGAAACTTCCGCCAAGGCGATTGCGCCCAGCAGGTACAGCAATACCAGGAATACAAGCACGCGGAGAATGCGCTTTTTGAACATTACGATTCCTGCCAACACCAGAGCTCACATCATAAACCTCGCGGACCAGATTTTGGCATCGTCCTGTCCAGAAGCAGGTATCCACCAGAATTAATGATGAGCACAATGCAACGACTACAAAGTTAAGCAAGCCGGTACTCATCCGTGACAAATAAACAAATAATTTTCACAATACTTGATCCACGATCCGGAAGCCAAACCGTTCTTATATGTGATTCGGCTCTTGCCCAGCATTTGCGCGCGAGGGCGAATGAGATTATTTCTTACCGCTGGATCGTATAACATCGCTTGCAGACACGTGATTGGAGCCGTATGGATGCGCACTTGATTGACGGAACCTATGAATTGTTCCGGTATTTTTTTGCTGTACCCTCCATGGCAGATGCGAACGGCCAGGAAGTCGGCGCAGTGCGTGGCGTCCTGGGCTCAGTTTGGTCGATGATTGAGCGCGGGGCAACCCACATCGGGGTTGCGACCGATCATGTCGTGGAATCATTTCGCAATGAGCTGTATCCGGGATACAAAACCAGCGAAGGCGTGCCTCCGGAGTTGCTCTCGCAGTTCCCCATTCTGGAAGAAGCCCTGCAAGCAATGGGAGTGGTGGTGTGGCCCATGGTCTACTACGAGGCCGATGATGCGTTGGCTTCGGCTGCCGCTCAAGCAGCCAAGGATGATCGTGTGCGGCAGGTGCTCATTTGCACCCCCGACAAAGATCTCAGCCAGTGTGTTGTAGGCACACGAGTGGTTCAATTGGACCGCAGGCGCGATCTCTTGCGCGACGAAGCCGGCGTTGTTGCCAAATTTGGGGTGAAGCCCCAATCCATTCCGGACTACCTGGCCGTGGTCGGTGACAGTGCAGATGGCTTTCCAGGTGTCCCGGGGTGGGGTCTGAAGACCGCGGCTCTTACCCTGTCTCGGTATCCTCACCTTGAAAACATTCCGAAAGAATGGCGAGAGTGGCATCCCTCCATCAAGAAAGCCCGCTTGCTGTCAGAATCGCTATTCAATGCCTGGAATGATGCTCTTCTGTTTCGCACCCTCGCAACTCTGCGGCTCGATGTTCCGGTTTTTGACGCGGTCGACGATCTCCGCTGGAAAGGGCCGCGCCCTGATTTCGAGGAACACTGCCGGCGAATGAAGCTGCCCGATCTGCATCGCCGCGTTACGTCGGCAAAGATGAGATCAAATATGTAGAGCCGAAGAATCAGCTTGCCTGGAATAAGGGCATTCAGGGACACCCTGTTGCGAAGATGTAATCTTTGCAGTTTTCGAAGTCGGAAAAGAAATCTCAGCCGGATTGAAGCTCTTGAGGGTTACGGCATTAATCCAGCAAGCCCATTGTCAGGCTGCGGTGGTTTGGTCCATTTCCTGCAGTTCCGGCTTCTGTAATTCCGGCTTCGCTGGCGGGGGAGTGCGTCCGGTCATGATCCAGAACAGGGTTTCCACGCATTGCTTGGCTTCATTCAACGGCAAGGGAGGAATCATGGTAATCGTGGTTCCCAGCAGCAGCGCCAGGTTTTTGTAAGAGTTGCGGCACTGCTGCATAAACTCAATGGGATACTCCGGTTTGCGCGCGCGGGCAGCGGCCGGCTCGGCATCGAGCAGAAAGGCCACATCCGGACGGGGCACAATCATTTCCAGCAGGCGCACATACCAGCGCGTCAGCCGATTCAGCAAGGGCAGGTTGGCCCATTCATCGTAGATGTAGCGGTCGATAATCAGGACATCGGCCGAGTGCCGCGCCCGGGCAACGACCCAGGCCAGGTTCAGCGCATCGGCGAAATACAAGCCATGGCGGAAAAGACTTAAATACCAGTGGCGCACGTTCTTATCGCGCCGCTCCACAGGCTTGCCCGGCGCACCGACACCGCGCTCGCTTTTGTACACTTTGTGAACAAAACTTTCGCGATGGCTGGAGAAAACCACAACGTCATCCCAAAAAGTCAGCATCTTCAGGCTGTAGCCTTGGGCGGAAAGGGATCTTCGCAAATGTTCGATCTGCGTGCTCTTACCGGCCCCATCGAGGCCGGAAAAACTCACAAGCAGTCCGCGTCTGCTGGTCGTCTTTGGATTCAAATTGCAGTCCTCACAATTGATTTGTTGTAGAGACGTAGCAAGCTACGTCTCTACACAGCTCTTCAGTGAATCGCGAAACTTCCAGTCGGAGCACCTGGGGGAGTGCTGGGACTCTTGCGCGAAAGCGCATAGACTGTCCCCACGGCTGCGCCTGCTGCGGCGATTGCGCCTATACGGATCAGCCAGGAGCGCATCTGGCCCTGCTTGGCTGGGGCGATGGCGGTTCCGGCGGGCTTGGAAGCAGCGCCGCCGGCAGTGCGCCCTTGCTGCGCCGCTGCCGCGCCGACTGGCTCAGAAGGTTTTTGCGGCTCAGGATTCTGGGGCAGGCTTTGCGTTTCCGTCTGATTGTTCTGCTGCTGCTGTGCCTGAGAGCTGGAATCCATCGGGGTCGTTGCCGGAGCAGCTTCTCCATTTGCTGCCGGGGCCGGCGGCTGATTTTGATTCTCCGGCGAAACTGGCTGCAGCGGCCCTTGCGAGGGGTCCACGTTTACCCCGTTGATTTGCGAGGTCCCATTTGTCTGCCGGGCTGGGCTCGGTTGCGAGGGTTGTGTAGAGGCGCTGGCGGGCTGCGTCTGCTGTGCCTGCGCGCTTGCCGGCGAATCTGAATTTGGGTTGGAAGATTGTGCCTGTTGTGCTTGAACCAGCTCGGGTGCGCCGCATAGTGCAAAAACCAGTGTGGCTGCAAGCAATTGTCTGATACTCATGGGGAACCTCCGAATTTTTCCTTTCCTGCTTCTACTTAGAATCCAGAATGGCGTCCGGGGAAATCTCTTCGTTCGAAATTTTCTCTGCCCTTACAGGGGCTGTCATTCTCCAGTTTTGCAACTGGAGCAGGTGGGCGACGTCTGCGTCCTTATTCTGCAAATGGCTGAGCCGATTCTTAAAATAGCGCCACAATGTGGTGAAATTAGTCTGGTACCAGCAGCATTGCTCCATGTGCGGAGAAAAGCCGCACAGCACGCGGAACTGCCGCTGCAACAGCTTTGGAGAAGCCAGCATGGCCGCCGTGAGACGGTGGTTGCCTTCCAGAATAGTCACGGCGTGGTTTTCATCAACACCGATCAACAGTACTGAACTGGTATCGGCTTCCTGGCGCAGCCGGTAGCTGAGCGATTGGATCTTGGCGATAAATCCCTTCACGCTGGGGCTGAAATGATTGCTGCGGATGCGCCGCACAATGTCATGCAGATAAAAACTGCCATCAGCAATTTTTCGCCAATGCGCGCGCGGAAAAACGCGGATTTTCTCCAGGTCCTGGGCCTCTATTTGTACCAACCACCATTCGGTATCTGCGGGCAGCTCTCTCCACATGTGACCGCGGCGGCGGAACAACAGGGCGCGGCGCAGGGCATTCTCCAGTTCGTCGGTCAGATCGGGCTTTAAGACCACGCGTTCAAATTTCTCGCGATCATAGTGGAAGTCAGGATGATAAAACTCATTCCTGAGAAATTCGGCAATGACCCCAGCTTCGACCATACGCTGCAGTTTTTTCATGCCGCCCTCCTCTCATCCACAAATCTGGTAACTTGCCGGAGATGCACGCGTACAAATGGCAATGAGACGATCACTAACATCAGCGACATCAAGACCATTTGCACCATGACAACTTCCTGAAGGTCAGAATGGAAGAAATAAATTCCGGCCACGATCAGGCCGCTGAAAAGCAGTTGTAACCACGCGGTATTGGCAATCTTGCGCGACATCTCGAAGGCAATCAGCACCACACTCAACGCATACACTCCCGTAGCCGCGGCGTAGAGACTCAGCAGGCCTTCGCTGGGCATGTGAAAGGCAGCGCCAAAGACCAGGCGCATGATGAGATGCGGAATAAAGAAAGTGATTGCGACAAAGCTCCCCGAGATCAACAGCACCAACCCCAGTGGAATCGCCAGGACAGAAAAATTAGCGTCCTGTTTGTGTGCGTTCGCGGTGACCGGAAACATGGCGCTCACCAGCGACCAGGAGACGAAATAGAGCACCCGGCCCACAAGCGCCACCGCGGCATAAAGGCCGGCCTCGCGAGGAGCAAAAAAGTGTTTCACCATGATCATGTCGGTATTAGTGATGAGCACCTGCCCGATAAAGAAAACAATGGCCTGTATGCCTTCCTGCGCCGAGGCGGGAGTGCAGACCTGGGCCAGGTTACGGGGCTCGCGCCCGCGCAAGTGGGGCGTCAAAGGAGGCAGAAAGTAAGCGGCTATGACCGACAATGTAATGGCGGCAATCGCCCCCATGACCGCCGGTCCCAATCCTGTGTGCAGCAGCAACTCGATGAATACAACTGCGCCGACAAATTTCACGCCAACTTCCAGCATGAAATTGGAAGCCAGACGGGGAAAGGCGCACATTCCCTGAATGGCCCCGCGCCGCACCCCAAGTGGAATGTAAAACCAGACCCCCAGCGCCAGAAAAAGAACGATGGAGCGGTAGGGCAAGTGCAAATACCGAGTTAAAGCGCTGCTCGAAAGCACCAGCCCCAATGCCACCAGAGTTGAAACCAACCATGATTTCTTGTGAAGGTCACTGATAACTTTTTTCTTGCTGGCCAGGGATTCGTTGCGGGCCACAAACTTCGCGCACAGCAGTTGAAACGCCAGCGTAATGGCCGAGGCAAACATCAGCAGCGTGACAGCAACGGTGATGTGCCCGAAATCAGTAGGCCCCAACAGACGCGCGGTCACCATGTTGTAGACGAAGTTGACGCCACTGACACCAACCGAGCCCAGCAACATGATCATGCTGCCGCTCAAAATCCTGACATGGGCGTGGTCGCTGCGCAGCGCCGAAACTGCCAGTTGCCACAAGTTCCGCCAGAGAGGAGGCGGGGCGGCGGCCAGCGGTTCCGGGGTGGAAACCATCATGCGGCTTTCTCCGTGGGATTTCCGTCGTTGATCCCGGCCGGAGCGGGAAAGCGCAGAGTGTTGGGTAAGAAACAACTGAAGCTGCGCATAGCATCAGTTGAGTTCTCATACATCTCAAACAGCCGCCCCGTGCGGGTAAGCTCCAGCACGGCCGCAGCCTGGGGAGAAACCGAGGCCAGTTTCACGTCCCCATCCCGCTTCATCGCCTGGCTCACGCAATAAAGCAGCATTTCCACACCCGCGGTATCCATTTGCCGCACGTGCGAGAAATCAAAAACCACCTGGGGCCGGTCGCTTTCCAGGAAAGGACGCACTTCGCTCAACAGTTTGCGCGCCTGAATACGATTCAGCCGTTCGGGTACGCGTTTTACCACTACGGGGCGGCTCTTGTTTTTATTGGTCTCCACCATATCTCCTCATTACGATCAATTGGTTTTCGAAAGCAGCAGGGGAAGGCGCCTGCACCCTCTCCCGCTCTTTGCGCTTTTTTTCCACTTCGGCCGCGCCTTGCAGCGCCGAGGGCAGCGTCCGGATTCCGGCAGGCGCATCCGCGGGCAGCGACTGGGGGCGCGGAACAAAAATGCCGCGAATCATCTCCACAGGCACAAACTTGGCAAAAAGAGCGGCGGTCTCGAGAGCGCGACGCGAAGGACTGGCAGATCTCATATTCAGCAGCTTGCGATCTGTAATTTCCACTTCAACGTTGCGCCCCAAATTAGCCAGGCGGCTGAAGCCAGCCACCGAATTTGCCAGTTCCAGGGCGGCTCCTAGATAGCTATAAGGAAGCACGCTGGAAGCTTCGACGATGGTTCCGCAATCGATTTCCGCATGATGGCCAATGGAAGAGGCCCGGGTGATAACGGCGGCGGCGCGGATTTTTGCGTGCGCCCCCAGGAAGGCAGGCGCGACCACACGCGCTCCTCGTTCGATGCGGGTCCCGTTCCCCGCCCAGACGCCCGGACGAATCTCTTCTCCGGCTGGGCGCAGTTCGGTGCGTTGTAAGAGCACATCCTGGGTCAATTTCCGGAAGTCGCGGACATCGCGCATGCGATTAACAATGCCATTGAAAAAATATTCCGCCGGCGGCTGGCGAAACTGGCCTAACTGATGGCGAAACATATACGCGGCATTGTTGCGCCGGGAGGCGCTGATGGCCACCAGATCGAGACTGCCCTCACCGTCGCGCAGCAAGCTGACATGCGCACCGTGGTCGAGATGAAACTGCAGAAAGTGATCGTAGTTCACTTCCACGTAGGCTCCCAGGCGCTGCACCAGCACCACTTCAGCCCCGGTCTGTGCAAAGTCATTAAAGACGTTTTCGCATGTGCTCCAGAGATCTTCCCGCTCCGCCATGTGCCGGTGCAGGGCAGGGGACGGGGAGCAAGCGCGGTGATCGAAGCCCCTGTCGCAGATGACAGCGATGTCGTCGATGCCGAAGCTGCGCAGGCGGCTGGCCACATGTTCCAGCAGGCTCTTGCCGGCGATGTCGAGCAATGCCAGGGGCATTCCGGCAAAGCGCTCTTCTGCTGGCGCCACAGGGGGCGCGATCATTAATATGGCCTTTACATCCATAGTTGCCATCCAGGTGAAGCCGCACGGAAAAAGCTGGAGCGCGATGGGATCCATGCCGGCAGGCGGCGAAAGCGGGACATGGGTTCCAAAGCCTTGGAGCGTTGATACAAGTCAAAGGAGCGAAGATACTGGCGGACCACCTGCGGCATGGTCATGCGCAAAGCGGCAGAAAAATTCTGCTCCGCCATCTCACGTTGCATCTGCGAATCGCGCAGCAGGCGGAGCATTTCGTTGGCCATGCTTTGTGCGTCGCCGATTTTATAGAAATTGATCGCCAGGTTCTCGTCTTCCGCCATGGAGCGGAAATCGGGAATGTCAGAAGAGATAATCGGGACCCCATACTGGCAGGCAAGATGGGCCACGCCGCTGGCCCCGGTGGCCGAGTGGTACGGCATTACCAGGACGCTGGCAGACCCAAACAACTCGGGTATCTTTTCCTCGGGTACGTAGCCGGTGAATTCTATGTTTGCGCAATCACGGAAGCGTTTTGCCGTGGAATCCACATAGCCGGGCGTCATGGGATGATCGGACCCGGCGACTACCAGACGCGCGTGCGGCATCTTTGAAGCCAGAATGAAAAAGGCATCGATCAACTGTTCCAGCCGCTTGTAGGTGCCCCATTTTCCAAAAGCCAGAACACGATGCGAGGGATTGCCGCGCCGCGCGAAATCCGGATACTCCGGCCGCGCGGAAAAGATGCCATGCGCCCGGAAGTGCACGTTTTCTCCCCGGTACTTCTCGATGAGCGTGCGCCGGTAGGCGGGCAACAGGACCGAAACCGAATTGGCCATCAACAATAAGCGAGTTGCCACATTACCAGCCAGGCGATAGACACGCGGAAAGCGCACGTTGGCGTCTTCCAGATTGATGTTGTCCATGAGATGGTGGAGAGTAATGTGGGTATAGCAGCCTGCGAGCCGGGTTAATGCAGGAGTGGCCAGTCCGCTGAAGGCCGCGACCGGGCTATCTCCAAAAGTTGAGAACAACAGGTTAAACCACAGGACATCAGGCTTAAACCGTCGAACCGCCTGCATGAGGCGAACAGGGGTGGAAAAGCTGTTAAAGCGCCATACACGTTGAACGTCGAAATTTTCCAGCTCCGACGTATCCTGGCCCGAATCAAGCTGATCAGCCAGAATAGTGAGGCTGCTCAACGAATCCTGCTGCAGCTCTCGCGCGATATGGAAACCGTACTCATTCAGTCCCCGCCGGCTAGGCGGAAACGCACTTACCAGGCAAATTTTCATGGGGCCCCTCTGGCACTAAAAGAGCGTCAGACGCACTACCGGTCGTATGAACGTCTGGCCGCGGCCAGCAAAACTTAAAAACTTTTGTTGTTCGATTCCGATCGAAAACTTTAATGGGTATTCGACTGGAATTTCTCCCGTTCCATCATTCACATTACGATGAACGGGCTTTGAATAAGAGATGTAGAATCCACCTTGCACGTTGTCATAGGTATGAAAACCTTCTCCACGCGCTAAGGCAACCTGACCATCGAACGACCATCTCGGGGTGGGGTTGAATTCAACTTCCCCCGCCGGCCGCAACGCTTGCGCTGCTGCGAACTGAAAATCCTGCACCCGCCAGGAGCGGATGTATTCACCCAGCGCCGTTACTTTCAGCTTCTCTCCGAATTTACGTTGCAGACCGAGGTAGCTCGAAGTAGTAAAAAATTCACGAATCAGGGGATCGAACTGCAGGTCGCGGGCATAATAACCCGTGACCAGGGCCGTCTTCCCCCACGGACGCCCCACAATGAACTCAAGTTTTGCGCCATTGTCTTTGGAATTCAGTTTCTGTTCGGTAAACGGGCCCGCCTCATGGTAGGCAAAGCCGCGAACCGCCAGCCAATTTCCGAATGAACTGGTGTTGACATACAAAAATTCGCGAAGCAGGTTCTGGTTCATGGCAACAGCAGATTCCTGGTCAAAACTGTCGCGCCGCCATGTATATTGCACGCCGCCGTCGAAATGAATGGAAGCATTGCCCAGGTGCAAAGTGGGCGCAATGCCGAGGTTCCACGTGTAATCGTGCGTATCCCGGCGAAGAATCAGCGCTTCGCTGGGAATGGAGGTGACGCCGCGCGAATCGCGGAGCTGAAACATGCCATGCATAGGCGGCAGACCATTTTCATGGAAATGAAACACATTGGTCAGCATGGTCTGCGTTGAAACTCGGGGCGTAGGCAGCAATCCTGTGCCCAGGGCGTTGAACAGATTGGCGTCAATCTGGTAAAGCGTCGGATCGTCGTAAATAGGCTCGGTGGAAAGATCGGAGAGCAGGCTGACGTGGTCGCCGAGGCGCAGCCCTTCTGCGCCAGCTACATCCATCAGTTCGGTTTCGGCGACTTGGTCGCTGTCTCCTGCCAGTTGATTGGCGCGGGCAAATGACGTCAGGGCATGCACATTATCGCCGCGATGACGATAAACATTTCCCATGGTCATCGCGTAGTCGTAGCTGTCGGCGTAATCGGCTGAGTTCCCCAGGCTGGCCAACTCAGCTTCAGCCTGCCGGTCATCGCCTGTAGCGAGATATGCATTGGCGAGCCCGACGGCTGCCGATTCGTCACTGGCCCCGGCCTGCCGGGCTTTGGCGAAATAACGTTTGGCCAGATCAAAATCCTGGGTCCCAAGAAAAATATTAGCGGCTTCGACCAGATCGTCTGCCGTAACCGGCGAGGCTTCTCCCACGCGCGCTTCGGCAAAAGCCAGCGCGACCTGTTGCCGGGCGTCATCCCACTTGCCTTCGTGCACAAACAGCCTGGCGATGGAAAGCCGCGCCTCTACCCGATCGGCATCGGGCGCCTCAAGAGCGCGCGCGAAACGTTGCATGGCGGCATCGCGGTCGCCCAAAGCAAGCAATGCGTCGCCGGTATCAAGCAGGATCGCAGAGGAGTTATGGTCTTCTTCCTCGGCGGCTTTGACGTAGCGCATGGTTTCATCGCGCCTGCGAAGGTACGCATAGTTGTGCGCCATCTCGGCATAAACATGGGAGCGGTCTTCGAGGTCGAGCCGCATCATGTCATTCAAGACCGCAATGGCCTGTGTGTAGTGGCGCATGTGATACAACGTGTCGGCCAGGGCCAGATGCAGGCTCTCGTCATCGGGTGCATACTTCACCGCGGCACGGTATTCTTTCTCGGCATTGACCAGAGATCGCATTTGCCGGTAAGCAGTCGCACGCGCCAGATGTATTGCGCCCGACTCGCCCATCAGCTTCTGGGCCGCGTTGGCCTGTTCAAGCGCGTCTTTTCCCCGCCGCAGTTGCAGGTCGGCAAAAGAAAGCCCCAGCAGGGCAATTCCGTTATTGGGATTCAATTGCAGCGCCTGATGGAAATCACCCACCGCCTGCTGCGCCTGTTGCAGATCGTTTTCCACATAACCGCGATTGACGTAGGCTTCCACCATCTTAGGATCGCGTTCAATGGCGCGGGTGTAATCGTCAGCCGCCTGGTCCAGCAGTTGCGACTGCTTGTGCACGTGCCCGGTCAACAATGGGAAATTCGGCTCTTTGGGCAGGATGTTTTCGTAGTGTGTTGTCAGGGCCAGCACGTCATCGTAGCGGCCCAGATCGTACAGTGCATAGCCCAGATACACGGAGGCATTGCGGTCTTTGGGCAGCTTCTGCAGCACCTGGTAACCAAGCCGCGCCGACTCCTGGTACTTCCCGATATGGAATAAATAGCGCTCACGCTCCCGCATCATGCGCGGATCGTCGTTCATCGCTCCGGTTGCGCGTTGCACCCAAACCCCGGCCAGGGTAAACTTGCGCGCCTCGATGGCTGCATTGGTGGCGTTGGCTACAACCACCGCATTCTGTGGAGCGTGCTTGTAGGCGTTCTCGTAAGCCGCATTGGCTTTATCGAAGTCGCCGGTAGCGGTGAACAAATCGCCCAAAGCAAGATAGGCGACATAATCATTAGGATAGGCTGCCGCCAATTGGTCGAAGTATTGTTCCGCTGACTTGTTGTCGCCGGCATCGCGCGCCAAGTATCCCATGCCTTCCAGGGCGTAGCGGTTTCGCGGCTCTTTGCTTAGGACACCGAGATACATCTTGCGGGCTTCATCTTTGCGATCGGTTTTCCATAGCAGCGTCGCATATTCCAGCGGAACATTGATGTTGTTGGGATCAATGCTCATTGCCTGCTTCAGGTCGGCCTCGGCATTGGCCGTATCTCCAAAGGCGGCTTCCAGCGAAGCCCGCACCCGCAGGAATTCAGCCTGGGCCGGGCCTTCGGCATGAATGCTCTTCATGGCATTTTCAGCGATGGCGATCTGCTGCTTGGCGCTGGCCTCCTCGCCCGCATCCTTATATAGCTCGGCCAGGTTCAGGCGCAGGAGCACAGGGAAAAGCTCGCCTTCGGGCGGCGTGCCCTGGGGGAGATGCGCCAGCGCGAAGTTGTAGTCGCGGATGGCGTCTTGCGTCCGGTTTTGCAGCCGCGCTTCACTGGCGCGCAGAGCGTGCAGCCGGTAGTGATTTTCGTCGAGAGCGGCAGCGCGCTGCAGGAAGATATTAGCTTGATCGAAATCGGCCAGCGCAATCTGCATTTGCGCGGCATTCAACTGCATGTTGATGTTCCCGCGTTCGGCGTTGGCGGCGCGGGCATAGTAGGCCGCGGCTTCTTTATTGTCGCCGGCAAGCTCGTAGCTGTAACCCAGGTCGCCGAGGATCTCAGGCGTCATGCGCGGCGCGCTCTTGAGGGTGCCAATCGAGCCGGCGTAGTCGTGGTCTTCACGTTGGAAGTTGGCGACCGCGCGAAAGATTTCGATATTCTTTGGATCGCGCTTGCGTGCCCGGTCTAACATCTCTTTGGCCCGCGGCAGATCTTTCAGCCGCATATAAGCGGTAGCGATCAGCAGTTCGGTGTGGGCTGAAGGCTTCTTGGCTTCGCCTCGCTGCAGCAGCTCCAAACCATGCTGGATGTCATTGCCGCGAATATAAATCTCGCCCAGCATCAGTAGGTCATCCATGCGGTCCGGATGCGCGTTGATCACCTCATTGAGTAATTCTTTGGCTTCGGCGGTCTTGCCTGCTTTGGCATAGGTCTGGGCCAGACCTGACATGCCGTCGGCGGACCCCGGCGTAATCTTGAGTCCGTTGAAATAGGCGTCGATGGATGTCTGATATTTTCCCGCCAGCCGTGAGGTATACCCAAGCAGAAACCACAGCTTGGCATTTTGCGGCGCCGATTGCACCGCGCGTTCCGCATAGTTCTCCGCGGCCGCGTAGTTGCCCTTGTGTAGAGCCTGTTCGGCGGCGCGGGCAACACGTCCCAGCTCAATGCTGTTTCCCCAACCGATTCCTTCGGAAGAAGATTGTGCTGCAGAGGATGAAGATTTGCTCTTCCCCTTGCGTGCCTGCCCGGGCGCATTGGGACTGGATTGCGCCGGTTGATTGCCGAGCTCAAATGTCTGCGCTCTCAGAGCAGGGACAGCTCCGGTCGCAACAACTCCGGCTAACAACAAAAGAAAAAATCTCTTTGGAACAACTGTAATCGTGGGACTACTCATCGTGAGGAACATGCCAGACTTGGTCTATGCGAACGCAGAAGCACTCGCACGTTGGGTTCCAATCGGCAACACTCCTTTCTGAAGGGGAAATACCCGCCGCGAATCAGGCGGGGCAGCAGCTCTGCCCCAGATAGAGCATTCAGATGCAATCTGTTGCGCGCGTGGTGCCCACTCTGAAAGTTAACTGTTTATGAACGTACAGAACTGATTTTTGGAAGCAAACCTGCAGCCCTCGTCAGGAATCAAAACACCTGCTGGATTAATTGGAGGATTACCTTGAGCCTCAGTTCCCCGTCTCCCCGCCCCAGCGGCGTTCTTCCGCTGAGCTGGATCGTTCTTCTTGCGCTTGCCGTCCACGGCCCATTGCTGCTGATGCAATTGCCGCTGGGCTCCTATGACGCCAACACCCACATTTTTTTTGCTTCACACTATGCCCAGCATTGGTTTAATCCCTGGAATGAAAAGTGGTATGCGGGTTTTTCCCAGACCACCTATCCGCCGCTGGTCCACCAATGGATTGCCCTGTTCTCGCACATGATTGGTCTGACCTTCTCTTACATGCTGGTACAACTGATTGGAATTGTGCTGCTGGTGATCGGCGTCAATCGCTTTGCGCGCCTCTGGGTGAGCGAGCGCGCCGCCAGCTATGCCGCCGTAGGCGCGATATTTTTGGGATCGCTGGCCATGTTGGTCTACCAGTCGGGCCAGTTGCCAACTACGTTCTCCGCCGCTCTGATCTTGAATGCAGTGCCGTATTTTTATCGCTGGCTTCGTAATGCCAGCTTCTCCGCATTTCTGAAAGGTGTGGCCCTCGCGGTGGCCGCTGCCGCTGCCCACCACGTGACTTTGTTGTTTGGCACAGTGCTTTTCTTTCTGCCCGTGCTATGGCTGGGAGTTCTCGACCGGAAGACGGAAGACGCGGAAGAAGCCTCTTTGCCTGGGGTGATAGCGCGCGCGGCAGTATTTGCCATGCTCGCAGGCATTCTGATTCTGGTGGTGCTCGCGCCCTACTGGCTGGCCTTGCGGGAAAATCCCATTACCCAGATGCCCATTCCGCATGGCAGCCGCGATAACTATATTCTGAACCCCATCAGTGGAATCAATTTTTGGGTTGTCCCTATGGGCGCGCTGATTCTGGCTTTGCCCTGGATCTTTCTTCGCGGCGGAAGCGAACGCCGGCTGCTGCCGTTGTTCGTGGCCTGGTATGTAACAACGTTAATTGGACTAGGCGGTACAACGCCGGTGGCCAGAGTGCTCCTGGGACGCGCCTATCAGGTGTTGACCTTCGAGCGCTTCACCTTCTGGGCCACACTGATGGCGCTGCCGATTGTCGCAGCACTGGCAGACGATTTGGTGGCGCGCTACAGGATGAAGGCCGCGGTGCCGTTATGGATCGCAGCCGTGGCCACGTTTTCCCTGTCGGTAGCATGGACTGTCTTCCGGCCCATCAACGGCTCGCCCTTCAAGGTGGATGAGGTCATCAACTTCCTGAACCGCGACGAGCACACCAAGTTCCGCTACCTTACCCTGGGCTTCGGTTACAACTTCTCTAAAGTTGCGGCTGAATCCAGGGCGAACAGTATTGATGGTGACTACAACTCCGCCCGCCTTCTGCCGGAGCTGACCGCTTACGGTTCGGGCCAGCTCTACAACTCCAAATATTATGGGGCGGCCGGCATGGAATCGTTACGCGCCGTGCTCAAGCATGCCAACCAGTATGGGTTGAAATACGTCTTCGTGCGCGACCGATTTTACGAGCCGCTGCTGGCTTTTGCCGGATGGCGGCAGGTGGAAACCTACGATAACGGGATCATAACTTTGTGGAGCAAGGAAGATGTGCCCCCGGCGCATCCCCTCGAATCGGCGATGGTTCCTCCTGCCTGGCAGGGGCTGGAGTGGGGAACGCTGCCCGTGGCCAGCAGCCTGCTCGCTCTGCTGCTGGTGATCCTGCTTCCAGATCGCCGCCGGCTGGCCGAAACGGTGGAATTTCCGTCACCTGCTGAACCTGAAACCGCTTTGCGGGAGGCCAACTGATGAGCCGCACAATCTCTGTGATCCTGATCATTCTCGCTGTCGTCCTGGTGGCCTTTGCCACCATCAGTCCCAGCAACCTGACCTCGGCCAAGTCGCCCGACCAGGCCGTACGCTCGCTCTTCGAAAGAGTGAAAAGCCGCGACTGGAAGAGCGCCTTCACGTATGTAGCGCCAATCAGCAACGTCGATGAAAACGCCTTCTACCGCGACTTGAACGGCAGCGACGGCAGCCTGCGAACTTATTCCAGCCTGCAGGACGTGAGCACCAAAACCCTGAAAGAGAGCGACAACGAGGCTACCGTGCGCGCTGATTTGGAATGGTCTTCCGCCGTGGGCGCATTATATGAAAGCCGCGACCTGCAGGTGGTCAAAGACGAGAACGGCGGATGGAAGGTGGTTTGGCCGCAGCAGAAGCAGCCCAACCTGCCGCCGCAGGTGATTCCGGTCAATTACCTGCGCTGGGACATCGTGCATCGCGGCAACGATGAAGACTGGGGGGCGCAAAATGTAGAAGCGCCGCACGTGCGCATCATTTCCATGAACGCGATTGAGCACGAGGGCGGCGTTATGGTTCTAGGTGAGATTGAGAACGAAGATACCGTTCCAGGCTTTGTCTCGGTGAGCGCAACCTTGCTGGGCAAAGATGGCGGCAGCCTGGGCGAAGAGAGCAGCTTCGACAAGATCTCGCACACCTTGCTGCCTAAAGAGGTTTCACCGTTTCGGATTGATTTTCCCAACGTGAAACTCGCTGATGTGAAAAGCGTGCGCATGCAGCCCAACGCGCTGCTGGTGCCGGCCTCGGCCGATCCGGTGATTGCGGTGCAGCACCAGCGCATTGAGACCGACGCGCGCGGCCATCATGTCCTGAAAGGCGAGCTGCTCAACGAGAGCGGCCAGACGGTGAACATCCCGCACGTGCTGGCCACCTATTACGACAACTCCGGTCGGGTGGTCTGGGTTTCGGATGGTTATGCCGAGCAGGCGCTTGTGCCGCAAACCCCGGTGCCGTTCGCTGTTGATGTGCGCGACGACCTGGCCGGCAACGTCCAGAGCTATCGCGTCACGGTCAACAACTACACTCTCGACAGGCAGCAATAGCCATGCGCAAAGTTTGCTACATCCTTCTGACCCTTGCCGTATGCTGGTTTGCCGCTTACGTGGCGCATGCGCAAACGGCGGACCTGAAGATTCCCGATCAGCTCTTCGCCGGCCAGGGATTCACAATTCCCACTTCCGGCTCTGGTGATGCGACGTTCTATCTTATAGGTCCAGGCGGCGTGAGCAAGCGCACCATCCATCTTGGAGATGAAATCAAGGTCGCTTCCGAAGAAACCCGCACCGCCGGACGTTACATTGCCGTTCTGCGCTCGGGCGGAGAAAAGAACAGCAAGGCTTTTTTTGTCGCGCCTGACAAGCCTGCGGCGCTGAATTTTCTGGCCCGCCCCTCGCGCGTGCCTGTAGCGCAACAGAACGCCATCAGCGGGGTGGCTTTCGTCTTTGACGATTACAAAAACCTGGTGACGGCGCCGGCCCCGGTAAACTTCTCGCTATCTCTCGAGCAAAGCGCGCCGACTACGCGCACAGTCCCTGCCAAAGACGGCATCGCCTGGACGCAGATGAACTCCGGACGCTCACAAGGCGCCGCCCAGTTCGTGGCCAGCCTGCCCTCGACCGATGTTTCCGTCCGCCGTGTGGTGCAGCAGGTTGCCGCCGATGCCTGCGACCTGCACATGAAGGCGCAGAATACCGGCAAAGCCATCCTGGTGGAAACCGACCCCATCCGTGATTGTTCGGGGAATGCCGTCCCCGATGGAACCATTGTCACCTTTACTGAAATCGACAACCGCGGCCGCAGCACCATGGACGCGCGCGTGAAACGCGACGTCGCCCGCGCCGAACTGCCGCTCTCTGAAAATGCGACCATCTCCGCGGCCACGGGCGTGGTGCTGGGGAATGAGGTCCACATCGGGAACGGCGCGACTGGAGGAGGAAGATAATGTTGCAGCAGTCGTTAGCTCCTGCATTTTTTGGCGCTTTTCACAAAATTAATTTGAAGAACACGATTATTCTTCCCTGCGCCCGCACGCTCTGGATTGTTGCCGCCAGCTTCGCGCCTTTCGTTTTGCCTGTGCTGGCGGATAACACCCCTCCCGGCGTTCAACTCTCCACCAGCCATGCCGTGCCGCGGCAAGTGGAAGACACAACGCAAAAAGCCATCGTCCGCGATTACACGGCGGCCTGGAGCGCCTTGACCGACGCCCTGGTGAACAACGACGCCGGAGCCCTAGATTCCGCCTTTATCGGCATCGCCCACGACCAATTCGCTGCCCGCGTTCGCGAGCAATTAAAGACCGGCCTGCATACCCAGATGATCGACCGCGCCCATAATCTCGAAGCCGTGTTCTATTCCCCGGAAGGCTCCGCCATGGAACTGCACGACACCGCTCAGGTTGAGATCCAGGTCATGGATGGCGGCACAGTAATCCACTCCGAGCAAACTACGCTGCACTATGTGGTCCTGATGACCGTGGCAGAAGACCGCTGGAAGGTGCGGGTGCTGCAATCGGAAAAGTAGTTCAATCTTAATAAAGTGGTTCCCGACTTCCCTCGACTCCGTTACCCGGTGCAACTCTGTTCCGGGCCGGCGAATCTAGTAGCGACAAGCCACTGCCTTGCTTACCGTAAGGCGAACGCTGCCATAACCGGCAAGATTATCAGCAGAGGTACAGAATATTATATGGGTTCGCTGGTGGTGGTTGTTGTCGCGGCATATAACGGCGACTCAGGAACAGCCCAAGTATTTTATACAGCCGCGTTCCGGCGCCTCACCACAGCCAAACAAAGCTTCAAGGAGTCTTATGAAGGCCCGCTTTCATGTGCTGCTCGCCATGGTTCTCTGTCTGGGGCTGGCGCTGCTCTACATTGCTTATCTTGAGCCAATGTATCCAACGTCGGAGGCTGGAAGGCGGCTGCAGGTCCAGATTCCCGGCGTTGCCGGTCGTGGAGCGATCGATGACGAAGCCGACTATATAAGCGCCGCCAAAAATATAGTCGAAGGCCACGGTTACAGCCTGGATTCCATTCATCCCACCGCGATTCGCCAGCCCCTGTATTCCATTTATCTGGCTCCGTTCTTTCGGACATTCGGTGAGAGCGTCAACACGGCGCTCATGGCAAACGCCTGTTTGCTGGCTCTGCTTCCGCTGCTTGCATTCCTGATTACAGGAGCGCTGTTGGACCGGGAGGCGGCCGTGCTTTCGGCCTATCTGTGCGCGTTTGATCCAGCATTCTATTTTTTCGGCGCAGGCCAGGTATATGCTGAGGCCTTGTTCGCGGTTTTGTTATGCGGTGGGATGGCATTATGGCTGCATGCCCGGCGCGAGGGATTTACCTATCCGATGCTCGCCAGCGCGGGCGCGGGCTTGCTGTTGGGTGCGGCCGCACTGACGCGCTCTGGATTTCTTGTGTTCCCGCTGCTGCTGTGTGCGGGGGAGATATTTTTCTGGCGCAGGAAAAAACTGAAGGCTGCGCTTGTGCTGTGCGCTGCCGCGCTCATCTGCATAGTACCGTGGGCTCTCAGAAATGAAAGGGCGTTGGGCGCGCCGGTTGTAAGTTCGACCAACGATGGAACCACGCTGCTGGGCACGGCGCTGGCTGCAGCCGATGGGCGGGGTGATTGGGAGAACCCGGCCTCGCTTTCACCTGAGTACGATAGGTTGCAGCACATGCCCGACGAAATCGCTCGCAATCGCCAGACACGTGAACTGGCGCTAGCGAAGCTCAGAGAGATTCCCCCGGCAAAGTTGGCAAAAGTCGCAGTGCTGCGCGTGGCTCGCACCTGGGTCCCCTACACTCGGCTGGTGCGGGATGAAAACGGACGGGGGCTGAACCTGCTGCTTACGGCCGTGTTCTTTCCCGTCATGTTGTTCGGCATGATCGGCGTCGCAGGTGTTCTTACAGAACGGTGCCGCCTGTATTCTGCGGCCCCAATTCTTCTGACTATTTTGTACTTCACCGCATTGGCGGCGGCAGCCTGGGGAAGCACACGGTTTCGCATGCCGCTCGAGCCCGTGCTGGTGGGCTTTGCCGCGTCCGGAATTTTCTGGGGTTGGAACGTGGTGGCCGGCCGCATTGGCAGCGGGTGCCTGTCTTCTGCGCCGAAGCTCATGCCGGAGAGCAGCTCATCGGAAACGCGAGCACGGGCTTCATAATGTGAGAGCTCCATCCGAGTCCTCGCCCGGGAACTCGGGATGACAACTTTCCAGAAATGGTGAAGTAGATTCTAAAAAGCACACCTTCGAGGATGTAAATAGAAACCAGCTCTGATCTAGCACTAAAGAATTACTCTGGCCTGCGACGTTCTACTCACGTACAGTCCATCCTGCGAAATTCCATCGCATAGCGAATTTGTTCCTACATACGTTGTGCGGCAACTCGGTTTAGAGCGAGCGAATCTAGTACCTCAACTATTCCTGTACTCCTGTTTCACCAGGCAGAGTTCCTGCCGAAACAGGGCAAAAAATCACAAGGAGGTACAAAACAGTGATGGGGTCGCCGTTGTCTGTTGTTATCCCAGCATATAACGAGGAGCGCACGCTGCAAAATGTGGTAGAGCGAGTGCTTCGAATCCCTCACCTGCTTGAGGTGATCGTAGTAGATGACGGCTCTTCGGACAGGACACCTGAGGTCATCAGCCGTCTGCAGGCCAGGTACTCGCAACTGCGTTCGGTGCGCCACCAGCGCAACCGCGGCAAAACTGCGGCGCTGCAAACCGGCTTCAAGATGACAATCGGCGACATCGTAATCGTTCAGGATGCTGACCTGGAATATGATCCGGATGAGATCGCAGAGGTCATCGCCCCCATCTTGCAAAAGAAGGCCGACGTGGTATACGGTTCGCGATTCATGGTCCGGCGCGCGGCGCGTGTGGTTTACTTCTACCATTACATTGGCAACCGGGTGCTGACCTTCCTGTCGAACCTGTTCACCAATCTCAACATGAGCGATGTAGAGACCTGCTACAAGGCATTTCGCGGCGACATCATTCGAAGTATGAAGATCAATTCCCAAGGCTTCGGATTCGAGATCGAGGTGACCGCCAAGATTGCTAAATTGAAGTGCCCGGTGTACGAAGTCCCTATCAGCTACTACGGGCGAACCTATGAAGAGGGCAAGAAGATAGGCGCGCGCGATGGATTGGCCGCGCTCTGGTACATCTGCAAATACAACCTGTTGGTCAGCAAAAAGCGTTCCTTTGATTTCGTACCCCAGGCGGAGCCGCAGTCTTTGGCCTACAAGCGCCCCGCCGCTTGAATGGACGTGTTCTGACGCAAAAGTTGTTTTTTTATCAAAATGCTTACAGTTCGGGCAGGAAGTCGCCTCAGGGGCTGAAGAGCCTGTGTGAAACTAAGTTTTTTAAATGTTACCTAACTCACGTTACGGCAGGGACAAATCTGTGCTCTGACAACCCCCACTTATGGAAACTGCAATAAGAAACTATTTTCTTGCGGCGATCACACGCGGGATTCCCTGCAGATCATTGACGGTACGAACCTCGCTCCACGCTTGCAACAACCGGCGGACGGGCTCTTCGATGGAGTATCCAATTTCCGTGATCAACCAGCCACCATCGCGCAGCGCTTCATGGGCTTGCGGAATCAGGCGCTGATAAATCTCCATGCCGGTCGGGCCGCCAAAGACTGCTACTTTGGGCTCGAATTCGCGGACCTCGCGCTGGGTCTTTTCCGGCTCGGCCTCGCTTACATACGGAGGATTGGAAACCACAAAATCGAATTGCTCTGCCGGCAAACGCTGCAGCAAGTCAGCATGATGAAAGTGGATTTGTTCCGTAAATCCCAGGCGGGCGGCATTGGCGCGGGCTATCTCCAGAGCTTCGGCAGAAATATCTGTGGCGTGAATTTCTGCGGAGGCAAACTCGCTGGCTAATGCGATGGCGATACAGCCTGAACCCGTGCCTACGTCGACAATTTTGAAATTCTGTTGTCCCGCCGCGAGTTCCAGAACGGTTTCGATAACGTGCTCGGTTTCCGGGCGCGGAATGAGCACGGCCGGCGAAACCAGCAGGTCGAGCCCCCAGAACTCCTGGTGCCCGGTGATGTATTGCGCCGGCTTGCCGGTAGCGCGCTCGGCGATGTATCCGCGAAAGCGACGCTCTTCATCGGCGTTTAATTCACGTTCGGGATGCGCATACAGATAGGCCCGGTCGCAGCCAAGAGTAAACATCATCAGGGTTTCGGCATTCAGGCGGGGAGAGCCTACGCTGCTTGCCGTGAGATGGTCGATGGCGAAGTTGATAGCTGCTTTTAAGAGCATCGGGAAGTCGGAAGAAGTCTGAAGTTGGAAGTAAGGAAGTACGAAGTAGAAATTGCGATTTACGATTACTTCTAACTTCTTACTTCGTCAATCGTAAATCAATCAGCTGCGCTGGCGCCGTTTTCGCTGCCTTTGAGTTTTTCTGTCTGGTAGTGCGTGGTCAGGGCGTCGATGAAGGGTTGCAGCTTGCCATCCATCACGTCGGTCAACTGATGCATGGTCATGCCGATGCGGTGGTCGGTCACCCGGTTCTGGGGAAAGTTGTAAGTGCGGATTTTTTCGCTGCGGTCGCCGCTTCCTACCATTGCCCGGCGCTCTTTGGCCAGCGCCGCTGCCTGCTTTTCCTGTTCCATCTCATACAGCCGGGCGCGCAGCACGCGCATGCCTTTTTCGCGGTTCTTGATCTGCGATTTTTCGTCCTGGCAGCTCACGACGGTGTTGGTGGGTATGTGCGTGATGCGGACGGCGGAATACGTTGTATTGACCGACTGGCCGCCCGGGCCTGAGGAGCAGAAGGTATCAATGCGCAGGTCTTTGGCTTCAATCTTGATATCAACTTCTTCGGCTTCGGGCAGCACGGCTACCGTAATCGCCGAAGTATGCACCCGGCCTTGCTGCTCCGTTTGCGGAACGCGCTGCACGCGGTGCACGCCGCTCTCATATTTCAACTGCGAATAGACACGCTGGCCCTCGATAAGAGCAATCACTTCTTTCAGCCCGCCCACGCCGGATTCTGAAGTCGAGAGCACTTCCACCTTCCAGCGCTTGCCCTCGGCAAAGCGCGTATACATGCGGAAGACCTCGGCGGCAAAGAGGGTGGCTTCGTCTCCGCCGGTGCCGGCGCGAATTTCAAGCACGATATTCTTTTCGTCGTTGGGATCTTTGGGGATCAGCAGGAACTTCAACTCTTCTTCCACCCGGGTCAAACGCTGCTCAAGGTTGGCCAGCTCTTCCTGCGCGTAAGTGCGCATCTCAGGGTCATCCTCGCCGGCAACCATGGCCTTGCTCTCATCGATGCCGCGCTTCAGATCCTTGAACTCGCGGAACTTTTCAACCACGGGCACAAGCTCGCTGTGCGCCTTGGCGGTCTTCTGGTACTTCGCCGAGTCATTGATGGTCTCTGGCGACGCCAGCGCCTGCGTAAGCTCATCGTAGCGGGCCTCGATTTGTTCTAAACGTTCAAACATGGGAAGCAGTTCTCAGTTGTCGGTTCTCAGTTCTCAGCAAAACTCGGCCACCGGTCTTCAGTATCTCTGAGAACTGAGAACCGGGAACCGAGAACTGCTTCTAAGCTATGACGAGCTCTCCGCCGCGGGTTTTTTCCAGCTCCATGGCTTCGTTCAATGCGCGGATGGCGCATTCTACCTGGGCATCGGCCGGGGGTTGCGTGGTGATGCGCTGCAGCCACATGCCGGGCCGCGTCAGCAGCAGAAAGAGGGCGGAGCCGGCGTGGCGCAAGCCGCCACCTGCAGCGCGGCGCTGCAGCTTGCCGGCAAAACGGATCATCTCGTAAGAAAGCGCAAGAATAAATGGCAACAGGGCAACGCGTACTGCCATGCGAGCCCATAAGGTAGTTACCGGAACCAGCATATAAATGGGAATCGATATCAGCATCACCGTCATCAAGAAACTGGTTCCACAGCGCGGGTGATAAGTGGAATACTGCTGCACGCTTTCCGCGGTCAAGTCTTTGCTATCTTCGAAAGCGAACACAGTCTTGTGTTCCGATCCATGATATTCAAAGACGCGGTGGATGTCTCTGAACCGGGAAATTCCCCAAATAAAAAGCAGGAAGATGGCCAGTCGAATCGCGCCATCTGCCAGATTAAAAGCGATTTGGCCCGAAAAAATAGAAACGTGCCGCTTGAGCTCGGTAGCCGCCAGTAAGGGGATGAACTTATACGTGAAGAGAAAAAATGCCACGGAAAACAGGGCGTTCAGCGCAGCTACCCAGCCACCGACTTCCAGTTCTTCCTCTTCGAGCGCCACATTGGCGGAAAATTTCAGGGCTCGGAAGCCCAGGCTCATGGCCTGTCCCAAAGTAGCGATTCCGCGAATCAGCGGCCAGCCCACCCACTTGTGCTTCTCGGAAAGGCGATCAAGCGGCTCGCGGTGCACGACAACTTCACCAGAAGGGTTGCGCACGGCAATTCCCCAGGCATGGGGCGTGCGCATCATTACGCCTTCCATTACTGCCTGACCGCCAACCAGGGTTTCTTCCCCGCTTTCAAGCGCGGGGAGAAGCTGGAGCGTCATAAAAAAACGCACAAGAGTGGATAGATATTTCAGCATATACAAGGATTAGATGAGACCAGGCGGTAAGATGACACAGTGATTTATGGCCTGTCCCCGGCCTGTATTATCGCATGAAAGCAGTACCTCGTACTCGGTACTCGGTCGATATACTTGATTCGGCTATGGCGAATCCCATTATCGTTTTGGACTACGACCCCAATTGGCCGGGAGTGTTTCAGTCCCTTCGCAAACGAATCGCCCATGCACTCGGTGACATAGCGGCGGCCATTGAACACGTGGGTAGCACCGCAGTTCCCGATCTGGCGGCAAAGCCTATCATCGATATTGATGTGCTCCTGGCATCAGAAACCATGCTTTCCGCAGCCATCGAGCGCCTCGCGACCTTGGGCTATATCCATCAGGGTGACCTGGGCATTCCTGAGCGTGAGGCTTTCTCTGCGCCCGCCAACGATACTCCGCATCACCTCTATGTCTGTCTGCCATGCAGCGCCGAGTTTCACAGACATGTGGCGTTCAGAGATTACCTCCGCGCTCACCCCGAGGACGCCAAAATTTACGGCGACCTGAAGAGGGCGCTCGCTGAGCGGTACAGAGACAACCGGTCCGCATACAACGATGCAAAGACCGGGTTTGTGGCGGAGTTGACCAGCCGGGCGATCGCTGCTCAGAAAAAGTGATGCATGCAGTCATTCTCTCAAACCGCGGATTCCATCGCCTGGACCAGCAAGAAAACAGAAAAGATTTCTCTGTTGGCCGAGTACCTCAGCGCAAAGCCTGTGCCCGAAGCTGCGCTGGCGGCCATCTTCTTTTCAGGCAGGCCTTTCCCTGCTTACGAGGAGACGACATTACAAGTGGGAGGGTCGCTACTTTGGCGGTTGGCAGCGGAAATCGCCGGGGTGAGGGACAACGAACTGAGCGACGTCTACCGGCGTCATGGCGACCTGGGGGACGCCGTGGAAGAGATCTTCAGTCCGCGCAAAAGCAAACCGTCTGCTCCAGAGATCACGGTGACCGAATTGGCAGAATCATTTCGCAGGATGGCCGCTGCCCGGGGCCCGGCTGCGAAGTCCCAAATTCTTCGCCCGCTGCTGGCGCGGGCCTCTGCCGGGGAAGCTAAATACATCATCAAGATAATCCTCGGCGACCTGCGCATTGGTTTGAAGGAGAGTCTGGTGGAAGAGGCGATTGCGAAAGCTTTTGCTGTACCGGTGAAAGATGTGCAGCGCGCCAACATGATGCTGGGCGACATCGGCGAGACCCTGCGGCTGGCCGCCGCGCACAAATTGGAAGAGGCTCGCATGCGGCTCTTTCATCCTATCGGCTTCATGTTGGCCAGCCCGGTGGAGTCTCCGGAAGAGGCATTTGAGGCTTATGGGAACGATGTGCGGTTCTCGGTTGAGGATAAATATGACGGCATTCGCGCCCAGGCGCATATCGGCAACAAAGACGCACACCGTATGGTGCGCATCTTCTCTCGCACCCGTGATGACATCACAGAGAGTTTTCCCGAATTGGTACAACCTCTTGCCTCGCTGCAGGGCGAATTGGTCCTCGATGGCGAGATCGTTGCCTGGGAGCCGCTGAGCGATTCCGCCGGCCGCGCCATGCCCTTCTCTGAATTGCAAAAGCGGCTGGGAAGGAAGAAGGTGGCTGACGCTCTGCTCACCAGCGTGCCGGTCGCTTACCTGGTCTTCGACATCCTTCATTGTGAAGGCGAGCTGTTGATCGATCGGCCTTTGCGCGAGCGCTACGACCTGCTGACCTCGCGGCTGGCGCTGGCGCGGAATTACGAGCCACTGGCGACCATCGATCCGCAGGGCAAGCTGGCCTTTGAGCCCACCGTCACTGACAAAAACCACAAGACTGAGATTATACGGGCGCCGTTTGTGCAGGCGGCATCACCTGGGCAATTGGAAGAGCTTTTCCTGCAGGCTCGCGAACGCGGCAACGAAGGTCTGATGCTCAAAGACCTGCAGTCGCCTTACACTCCCGGACGCCGTGGGCGGGCCTGGCTCAAGCTGAAGCGCGAACTGGCAACGCTCGATGTGGTGGTCACCGCCGCCGAGTATGGACACGGTAAGCGCGCCGGCGTGCTCAGCGATTATACCTTCGCAATCCGCGATGAACAGGACGGAAACAAATTGCTGAACATCGGCAAGGCATATTCAGGCCTGACCGATGTTGAAATCGCCGAACTGACGCGCTGGTTCCTGGAGCACACAACTGTGGACGAGGGCTTCCGCCGGCAGGTAGAACCAAAAATCGTCCTCGAAGTTGCGTTCAACAACATGATGAAGTCTGACCGGCACGAGAGCGGCTTTGCCTTGCGCTTCCCGCGTATCCTGCGCATCCGGAATGACAAGTTACCCGAAGAGATTGACACGCTGGCAAGCGCCGCCGAGATTTTTGCGCGGCAACATGGGCGGAAGAATTGATTCACTGAGTGATTCCCCGCATGGACGAAGCCCAACGCATTTCAACGGCTTAATGAGAATGCCGATGACCCAAATTGGGTTCGGTCACCGAGATTACGCAACCGTGGGCCACTTCGCACACTATGTTCTCGAGCTGAATGGTGGTGTGATAGATGTGAAACAGATCACGCAGCCGATCATTGACCTCGTGGAGAATCAGATCACTGGCCGAAACCGGGATATCTGCAATGCGGATATGGCATGACAATGCATGAGTTTCTGATCCCAGGCTCCAGATGTGCAAGTCATGCACGTCGAGGACGCCGTTGATACCCCGAATGGCCTCAGTCACGCGCTCCAGTTGCATACCACGCGGGGTTCCTTCCAGCAGAATGTGCAGGGTCTCGCGAATGATGCCCATGGACGACCACAGGATCAGCGCGCCTATACCGAACGAGAGTGCGGGGTCGATCCAATATCTGCCGGTGAACATAATTCCCCAGCCGCCGGCAATCACGGCCGAGGTTGAGAGCGTGTCACCCAGCATATGCAGAAAGGCGCTGCGAATATTGACATCTCTGCCGCTGCGAAAAAGCAGCAGCGCAATGACGCCATTCATGAGCACGCCGGCGGCGGCCGTAGCCATCATCAACCCAGAATGCACCGGCATCGGATGCAACAGACGCCCGGCGGCTTCATAGAAAATATAAAACGAGAGCGCTACCAGGAAGATGGCATTGACGAAGGCGGCCAGGACGCCGGCCCGCTGATATCCGAATGTCTTGGTTGAACTGGGCGGGCGGGTTTGCAAATACACCGCAAACAGGGAGAGGAGCAGCGCCAGAAAATCAGAGACATTGTGCCCGGCTTCGGAAATCAGAGCGAGGCTGTTACCGCGCACGCCCGCAATTGCCGTCGTCACTATGTAGAGAAAAGTCAGGAACAAGGAAACGCGCAAAATGCGCACCGTGCCCTGGCGGTTGCTGGCCTGCGGAGCTACGGCATGCACGTGCATCTTCAGGTTAATTTTACTTTAGATTCGGCTAACTAATTCACTTCAGATTCAGCTCCCATCTGCCGGGCGAAAGAGGATGCATGCACGGCCAATGCTGGGAAGCCAGGTTCACATTTTTGGAATTACCTGCGCCTGCTCGCTGAAAACGGCAGTAACTCTGGATATGCCTTCCGTAAGGGTTGCTGATTCAATAACTTATATATCCTAAAAAATCCTGGAACTCACCTTCTGGCCCTTTATTTGCAGCCTTCTTGAGGTCGTTACCTTTTTGTTTTCTCAATTTTGCGCGCCCTTCGTCTGAGTGGAATCTTACGCCTTTCCGCATAGGTGCGGAACGAATAAAGGAATGCAATTCTAATTGGAGAACCCTCATGAAAAATTACTTTTACACAACAGTCCTGGCACTGGCGTTGATAACAGCCTATGCTGTCTCACAGACAGGCTCTTATCCCTCCAGCAACTCACCGTCAAACCAGCCGCAGGGCGGCGCCACTACAAAGTCTCCTGATGCATCGCAGAGTACCTCGCCATCCAGTAACAGTCCCTCTTCTGATACGCAGAAAGGCACAGCCGATCAATCCTCTATGCCTCAATCCGATCGGAGCACGGCTGCAGTAGACGACCAGACCCTGACCACCAAGATTCAGCAGCAACTGACGACCAACCCCGCTCTCTCAAACGTAAACGTCACGGTGAACAATGGCGTGGCAACACTCGAAGGCAAGGTATCGTCGAAGCAAGATCGCAAACAAGCCAAGCAGATTGTCGAGTCCGTGCCCGGCGTAAAGAAAGTAAAAGACAAGCTGACGGTTGAAAGCTCAACATCGTCCAGCAGCAGCAGCGCGACAAGTCCTTCCTCAAGCTCGGCCAGCAGCAACGGAACTTCTTCAACTTCAAGCTCTGATGCCGGCATGAGCGGCAGCACGGCTCCGAACACGACGGGAAGCATCGCCGGTAATACTCAGAACGGCGCTTCGTCTTCTTCGAGCGCAGGCACGACTCCGCCTAGCTCCTCCACTTCATCCGGGACGGCCTCTCAGCAGACCGGCAGCAGCACCAGCCAGAGTTCAGGCCAGGCCGGAACCGGCTCGACCGGCGGAATGCCGCAAAGCGACGTGAATGCCGCCGGCACTGACAACACCACACTGCAAAACCAGATTCAGGGCGCGTTGAAGAACGAACCTACCCTGGCCAATGACGCTATCGTTGTGGTCGTGAGCGACAATTCTGTTGACCTTTCGGGCACGGCAGGTTCAAAGAAAGAGCGGCAAACCGCCAAGCGGATCGCGCAATCTTATGCCAACAACCGCAAGGTGACGGACCACATCACGGTTTCTGGCTCGAACAATAGCTCAACCGGCACGGGAACCAGCGCCACCCCGTCAGGCACAACTCCGCCTGATACCACGGCGCCCAATCAGAATCCCTCAAACCCAAATCAGCAGAGTCAGCCTTATCCTCACTGAAATGGAAGATTGATCGTTACTGACAAGAAAAGGGGCGGCCATGAGCCGCCCCCTTTTTATTCATCAATGACTTTTAACCAGAAAATAAAGTCTCACTTTTGGATGGCATGGCTCCTTCCAGACGCAGCAGCTTCTCTTTCATATCCAGGCCTCCGCCGTAACCGCCCAGGGTGCCGGCAGATGTGATCACACGATGGCAGGGCACCACAATCGCTATAGGGTTGTGGTGATTAGCCTGGCCTACAGCGCGAAAACTTCGCGGTGAACCAACTTCGCGCGCAATCTCGGCATAAGAGCGGGTTTTGCCATAGGGAATTTTCAGCAGCGCCCGCCAGCAGCGTTTCTGGAATTCTGTGCCACGCAGATCCAGAGAAAGGGAGAACTCTTTTCTCTTACCGGAGAAATATTCCTTCAACTCGCGCACATATGTGGAGGTCTTGTGTTCCGACTCGATCCATTGGACTTTAGTTCGAGATGGACCGTGGCGATTAAAGTTTGGTCTGCGCAGAAACTCACCGCTATGCAAATCCAGCAAGACCATACCCTGCTCAGAAACACCTACGTACAACAGACCTACCGGCGACTGGAATTTTGAGTAGTAAAGAGTTTCCATGATTCATTCTCCTGCTTCGAGCACATTAGTATACGTCTGAATAAACATGGCTGTTTCGCTCAACAGATGAGCAACATGAAAGGTGTGGGCACGATTTCCCCCGGCACGTCAGGGCGGGCTCGCACAGACAGCCGGCGCGCCGCCAGCGCTGCTCAATTTGCCCAAACCCCTCCAACTCCGATAAAATCTAAAGGTTTGCGCATCAAGTTTTGTTCTATCTGGAGTCAGCAGTCATGGCAAGAGTATGTGAAGTCTGCGGCAAGGGTCCGCAGTTTGGAAATAACATCAGCCACGCCCACAACGTGTCGAAGCGGCGCTGGGAGGTCAACCTGCGCCCGGTGAAAGCCCGTCTCAAGAGCAGCACCGCCCCGGCCAAGCGCATGCGCGTATGCACCAGTTGCCTGCGCAGCGGCAAAGTGGTTAAAGGCTAAGTTCAGTTGTGCTCAGGCCTCGCTTTGGCGAGGTCTTTGTGTCTCTGCTACGCCAGCGCGATCACGTCAATTTCCACCAGAACATCTTTAGGAAGCCGCGCCACCTCCACAGTGGCTCGCGCCGGCGGTGCGGCTTTCCAGAATTTTCCGTAGACCTCGTTCATGGCGGCGAACTCCGACATGTTCTTGAGATACACCGTGGTTTTTACAACTTTCTCCAAGCCCGTGCCTGCAGCTTGCAGAATGGCTTGCAGGTTCTTGAGCACGCGTTCGGTCTGCTCGGCAATTCCACCGCTGATCACGTTTCCGGTTGTCGGATCAATGGCGACCTGTCCTGAGACAAACACCATCCCTGCCGCCTTGATGGCCTGAGAATATGGCCCAATGGCCTGCGGCGCGTCTTTTGTGGCTATGGCTTCCCGTGAATTTGGCATAGAGATTTTTTATCACAACCGGCAAGCAATAAAGTGAATGCTGTCGCACACGAATTTTTTGTGGACCGGAGACCTGATTCTGCCTCCTGGAAGCCGCGCAGTTTTACCCGTTTTGCACGCGCTGCACGTCGCGCACGCCCGGAATCTTGCGTAGGTTGGCGATAATGCGCTCCAGGTGGGCAAGGTCGGTGATATCAATCACGATGTCGATGGTGGCCTGCAGGTTTCCGGTGCGCGCGGCCATATTCTGGATATTGGTATTGTCATCGCTGATAACGGCGGCAATCTGCTTCAGCATGCCGAAGCGGTCGTCACAGAA
>Ga0070741_10004843_pt1 | contig 30896 bp, 27 predicted proteins | sample Coa_R1_4_FD_66440 | JGI IMG/M metagenome (GOLD analysis project Ga0070741, IMG submission 66440) | Surface soil microbial communities from Centralia Pennsylvania, which are recovering from an underground coalmine fire - Coalmine... | ecosystem: Environmental > Terrestrial > Soil > Unclassified ... | reverse complement strand
CGGGCGAACTCGAGCAGCTCCTCGTCGCACTGGTCCCATTCGAACCACGAGATGTCGTTGTCCTGGCACCACGCGTTGTTGTTGCCGCCCTGCGAACGTCCCCACTCGTCGCCGCCGAGCACCATGGGAACACCCTGTGACAGGAGCAGCGTCGTGAGGAAGTTGCGCGCCTGGCGGGCGCGGAGCGCGCAGATCTCCGGATCGTCGGTCGGCCCTTCCGCACCGCAGTTCCACGAACGGTTGTCGTCGGTGCCGTCGTTGTTCCCCTCGCCGTTCGCCTCGTTGTGCTTGTCGTTGTACGAGACGAGGTCGCGCAGAGTGAACCCGTCGTGCGCGGTGATGAAGTTGACCGACGCGAACGGCCGCCGGCCGTCCTGCTCGTAGAGGTCTGCGGACCCGCCGAAGCGGGACGCGAAGTCGCGGAGCGGGGCCTGGCTCCGCCAGAAGTCGCGCATCGTGTCGCGGTAGATGCCGTTCCACTCCGACCAGAGGATCGGGAAGTTGCCGACCTGATAGCCGCCGGGACCGACGTCCCATGGCTCGGCGATCAGCTTCACCTGGGACAGGATCGGATCCTGGTGGATGATGTCGAAGAACGCCGACAGGCGATCGACCTCGTAGAACTCGCGCGCGAGCGCCGACGCGAGGTCGAAGCGAAAGCCGTCGACGTGGCACTCGGTGACGAAGTAGCGGAGCGAGTCCATGATCAGTCGCAGCACCGTCGGATGCACCGGGTTGAGCGTGTTACCGGTGCCCGTGTAGTCCATGTAGAAGCGCGGGTCGTCGGGAACAAGCCGGTAGTAGCTCTGGTTGTCGACGCCGCGGAAGCTGAGCATCGGGCCGAGGTGGTTGCCCTCGGCCGTGTGGTTGTAGACGACGTCGAGGATCACCTCGATGCCGGCGCCGTGCAGCGCCTTGACCATCCCTTTGAACTCGCGCACCGGGTCGTCGGTCGCCGCGTACAGCGAGTGCGGCGCGAGATAGCCGATCGTCGAGTACCCCCAGTAGTTCGTGAGCCCGCGGTCGTGCAGGAACCCCTCGTCGATGATGTGGTGCACGGGAAGGAGCTCGACCGCCGTGACTCCGAGGCGCCGTAGGTACGCGATCGCGTCCTCGCTTGCGAGCCCTCCGTAGGTCCCGCGCAGATCTTCGCGCACGCCCGGACGGTTCTTGGTGAACCCCTTGACGTGCACCTCGTAGATCACCGTCTCCTGCCACGGTGTGCGCGGGCGAACCTCTTCGTCGTCCTGCCAGTCGAACGACGGATCGACGACGACCGACTTCGGGATCGCGGGCGCGGAGTCCGACTCGTCCACCGTGAGGTCGGCGTTCTGGTCCGTCGACGGCGGATAGGGCAGCACGTTCGCCGCGTCCCAGTCGACCGCGCCGTCGATCTGCTTCGCGTACGGATCGATCAGGAGCTTTGCGCTGTTGAAGCGCAGCCCGCGCGACGGGTCGTACGGACCATGCACGCGATAGCCGTAGCGCTGTCCCGGCCCGACTCCCGGCAGGTAGCAGTGCCAGTTGAACGCGGTCCGCTCCTGCAGCTCGATGCGCTCCTCGTTGCCTTCCGCGTCGAAGAGGCACAGCTCGACCCGCTCGGCGTTCTCCGAGAACAGCGAGAAGTTCGTCCCTTCGCCGTCCCAGTCGGGCCCGAGCGGGAACGGCCGGCCGGCCCACACCTCGCGCGCCATCAGGTGCGGAGCTCCACCGTCTTGCGCTCGAGATCGGCAATGAGCGTCGCCGGTCCGCGTCGCATCGTCAGCACGTTCCCCGCAACCTCGACCGCCAGCTCGCGCGGCAGCGTCCGGCGAAGCGCGATCAGCTCGGCGTAGAACGGGTCGAACGGCGGGTGCGAGATCCGCGACCGGTCGAACGTCGAGCGCGCCTGGGGGTCCGGGACCTCCTGACCCGAGAACGACGAGAACGCTGCGAACTCGCGCTTGCGACCCTCGCGCGTCGCCTCGGCGATCGCCGGATCGATGTGATCCGTGAAGAACTGGAACGGCGCCGTCTCGTCGTGCCCTTCGCCCATGAAGAGCAGCGGCGTCTCCAGCGAGAACAACACGACTGCCAAGGCTACGCGGTGCGCGTCCGGTGGCAGCCGGTCGCCGATCGCACGGTTGCCGACCTGGTCGTGATTCTGCGCCGCGACGACGAGCCGCTCGGGCTGCTCGCGCTCGAGCTCGCGAACGACGCCCTCCAGCGACCCGAAGTCGGCGTAATACCCTTCGCGCTCGCCGGTCAACACCACGTGGAGCTCGTGGTGGAGGTTGTCGAGCCACATCGCGTCGTGCCCCCACTCGTCGAGCGGGCGGAAGTCGTCGGGCCCCATCTCGCTGATCACGATTCCGGGAACGCGCTCCTTGAGCTCGCGCAGGACATGCACGGGAGAGTCGTCGTAGATCGCGTGGACCGCGTCGAGGCGCAGACCGTCGATGCCGAACTCCGTCGTCCACATCAGCGCGTTCTGGATCGCCCACTCCCGCACGGCCGGCTGCGAATAGTCGATCGCATCGCCCCAGAACGTCTCGTGCCGGTCGGTGAAGTACGGCCCGAAACGGCCGATCGCCTCCGAACCTGGGCCGATGTGGTTGTAGACGACGTCGAGCACGACGCCGAGCCCTTCCCGATGCGCAGCGTCGACGAGCCGCGCCAGTCCCGCAGGCCCGCCGTACGCCGGATGCGCCGCGTAGGCGTAGACACCGTCATACCCCCAGCCGCGATCGCCGGGGAACGTCGCGACCGGCATCAGCTCGATCGCCGTGACGCCGAGCTCGCGGAGTCGCGGCAGGTGCTCGATCGCTGCGTCGAAGGTCCCGCGATGCGTGAATGTCCCGACGTGCAGCTCGTACAGGACGAGCTCCTCGAGGAAAAGCTCCGGGCCAGGCGCGATGGAGAGCGACGACGTGTCGACGATGCGCGACGGGCCCTTGATCCCGTCGGGCTGGTGGCGCGAGCAGGGATCGGGCAGGACGTCCGTGCCGTCGAGCACGTAGAAGTAGTCGTCGCCCGCTTCGGCGTCGACCGTCGCGGCGAAGACGCCGTCTCCCTCGTCGGCGAGCGGATGCTCCGCGCCACGAACGCGCACGGCGACGCGCGACGCCGAAGGCGCCCACACGCGGAACTCGACACCGCGGCCTTTCACCGGAACGGCCCCGAAGGGCCGCTGCCACACCTGAGTTGACATCCCGGTCAACCGTACCCATGCGGGTGACGTCCAATCCCCGTACGCGTGGGTAGTGTGCGCGCCCGTGGACCAGGTGAGCGTTGCGGCGCCGCTCCCGGCGGACGAGGAACGGCGGCTTGCCGACCTCTACGCGTACGAGATCCTCGACACGGATCCGGAGGAGCCGTTCGACGACATCGCCCAGCTTGCGGCGGAGATCTGCGGCACGCCGTGGGCGCGCGTCAACTTCGTCGACGAGCAGCGGCAGTGGACGAAGGCGGTTGTCGCCATGGACCGGGACGACACGCCGCGTGAGGAGGCGTTCTGCCCGCACACGATCGTCGCGCCCGGCGGCGTGATGGTCGTCGAAGACGCGCTCGCCGACACGCGCTTCATGCGCAACCCGTTGGTGCTCGGAGATCCGAACATCCGCTTCTACGCGGGCTCCGCGATTCGCGCCTCGTCGGGCCGGCCGCTCGGCGCGGTCTGCGTGCTCGACCGCGAGCCGCGGAAGCTGCCCAGCGACCAGGTCGAATCGCTGCGCGCGCTCTCGCGGCTCGCGACGTCCCAGCTCGAGCTTCGCCGGCTGCTCACGTCCGAGCGCCAGCTCGTCGACGAGCTTCGCCTGCTCGACCGCCAGAAGGCGGAGTTCACGTCCGTGGTCGCGCACGACTTTCGCTCGCCGCTCACGTCGGTGCGCGGCTACGCCGAGCTGCTGCGCGAGGAAGCGATCGACACCGACACCGCGCTCGCCGCGATCGAGCGCAGCTCGGATCGCCTGCTGCGGCTCGTCGACGACCTCACCGGCGCCGCCGACGACTTTTCCTTCGAGCACGTCGATCTCGGCGAGGTCGCGCGGGCGGCCGCCGAGCTCGCTCGCCCGGCGGCGCAGTCCGGCGACGTTCGCTTCGAGCTCGACCTCCGCCACACGCCCGTACAGGGCGATCCACACCGGCTCGCCCAGGCGCTCGACAACCTGATCGGGAACGCCGTGAAGTACGCGCCCCGCGGAACCGTCCGGGTCCGCGCCCATCCCCGCGGCAACAGAGGCGTGGTCGAGATCGCGGACACCGGCGTGGGCATCCCGGAGGCGGAGCTCCCGCGCCTGTTCGACCGCTTCTTCCGCGCTTCCACGTCGCGAAGCTTCTCCGGCACGGGCATCGGCCTCGCAACCGTGAAGGCGATCGCCGACGCGCACGGCGGGCGCATCGACGTCGAGAGCCGCGTCGGCGCCGGCACGCTCTTCCGCCTGGAGATCCCCCGTTCGGGATCAGGACCGACCGGGACGTCGCCGATCCAGGAGGCATGAAGCGGCTCCTGATCGGGCTCTGCATCCTCACCCTCGCCGGTGCCACGGGAACGGCGGCCCGCGCCGACTCCGATCCGGCCGCGGCAGTGACCGCCGACCTCACGCAGCTCGTATCCGACGCGACCGCGTTGCACGACGCCGTCACTGCGGATGCGAACAAGATCACCGCGGATGCGAGCGCGAACGCAAGCCGCGCGACGCTTCAGGCCGACTTCCAGCAGGTCCAGTCCGACCGGCAGAAGCTCGTCCCGCCGGTGCTCGCAGACTGGAAGCAGCTGACGACCGACCTCAAGGCCGCCCGCGCGGCGAAGGTCGACCCGTCGACGGTTCGGCAGGCGCTGCAGCAGGCGGCGCAGCAGCTGAAGCAGGAAGTGCAGGACGTCGTCACGGCGCTGAAGGCGGCGCACCAGGCGACGCAGGCGCTCCGCCAGAGCCAGCACAAGAAGTAGACGCCCGGGCGGCTACGCCGGCGGGCAGGGGCGCAGCCAGATCACGGACAGCGGCGGCAGCATCAGCTCGGCCGAGAACGGCTGGTCGTGCCAGGCCCGAGCCTCCGTCGTGACCTTGCCCATGTTCCCGAGCCCGGCACCGCCGTAGTAGGTGGAGTCCGTGTTCAGGAGCTCCTCCCACTCGCCGTCGAGCGGCAGGCCGACGCGATAGCCCTCGCGCGGCACCGGTGACAGGTTCGCGACGCAGACGACCTGCCGTGACGCGTCGGCGGTCTTCCGCACGAACGCGAACACGTTGTTGAGCGCGTCGTTCGGCTCGAGCCACTGGAAGCCGTCGGACGAGAAGTCGACCTCCCAGAGCGCAGGCTCGTCGCGGTACAGCCGGTTCAGATCGCGGACCAGATCGCGGACGCCGCCGTGCTCGCCGTGCTCGAGCAGCCACCACGGGAGCTCGTCGGCGTAGTTCCACTCCCACGGCGTCGCCAGCTCGCCGCCCATGAAGAGCAGCTTCTTGCCGGGATGCGCCCACATGAACGCGTACAGCGCACGCAGGTTCGCGAGCTGCTGCCAGCGGTCGCCCGGCATCTTCCCGAGCAGCGAGCCCTTCCCGTGCACGACCTCGTCGTGCGACAGCGGCAGGATGAAGTTCTCGTTCCACGCGTACACCAGCGAGAACGTCAGCTCATGGTGGTGGAAACGGCGGTGGATCGGATCGCGCGAGAAGTACCCGAGCGTGTCGTGCATCCAGCCCATGTTCCATTTGAAGCCGAAGCCGAGCCCGCCGACGTACGTCGGCCGCGAGACCGCGGGCCACGCCGTCGACTCCTCCGCGGCAGAGATGACACCCGGCTCGCGCGCGTGCACGAGCTCGTTGAACTCCTTCAGGAACGCGACCGCTTCGAGGTCCTCGCGGCCGCCGAACTGGTTCGGGATCCACTCGCCCTGCTTGCGCGAGTAGTCGAGGTAGAGCATCGAGGCGACCGCGTCGACACGCAGCCCGTCGGCGTGGTACTCGCGCAGCCAGAAGAGCGCGTTCGCGAGCAGGAAGTTCTGCACCTCGCTGCGCCCGAGGTTGAAGACGAGCGTCCCCCAGTCGGGGTGTGAGCCGCGGCGCGGATCGGCGTGCTCGTACAGCGCGGTCCCGTCGAATCGCGCGAGCGCCCATTCGTCGCGCGGGAAGTGCGCGGGCACCCAGTCGAGGATGATGCCGATGCCGTTCGCGTGCATGTGATCGACGAAGTAACGGAAGTCGTCGGGCGACCCCAGCGACGACTCGGGCGCGTAGTAGCCCGTCACCTGGTAGCCCCACGAGCCGGAGAATGGGTGGTGCATGACGGGCAGGAGCTCCACGTGCGTGAAGCCGAGATCGCGCACGTACGGCGCGAGCTGGTCGGCGAGCTCACGCCAGCCGAGGCCCTTGCGCCACGAGCTCGCGTGCACCTCGTAGATCGTCATCGGCCGTTCGAGCGGTTTCTGCGCGCGCCGCTGGTCGACCCAGTCTCCGTCGAGCCAGTCGTAGTGCGACTCGAACACGACCGACGCGTTCTTCGGCGGCTTCTCGGCCTCGAAGGCGAGCGGATCGGCCTTCTCGTGCCCGTCGAGGTGGTACTTGTAGCGCTCGCCGACCTTCGCCCCTTCGACGACGCCTTCCCAGATGCCGGTCGCGTCGACCGGCGAGAGCGCGTTCGCGGCGGGGTCCCAGCCGTTGAAGTCGCCGACGACGCTGACGTAGTGCGCGTTCGGCGCCCAGACGGCGAAGCGCACGCCGTTCTCGACCGGGTGCGCGCCGAGCTTCGCCCACAGCTCCTCGTGCCGCCCTGCGCGTGCGAGCCAGATGTCGAGCTCGCCGAAGGCCGAGGTCGTCAGACCGGCACCTCCTCTTCGAGCATGCGGACGATCCCGGCGACCGGGATCCGCACCCAGTCGGGGCGGTTGTTGAGCTCGTAGCGAAGCTCGTAGACGGCCTTCTCCAGTTCGAACACCTTCAGGAGCTTGTCCATTGCGGTCCCGGACGGAACCAGGGACTTGTCGATCGTGTCCCGATATCCCTCGAGGAACTCCTCGCGCGCCCGCACCTCCCAGTCATCCGGCACGTCTGCGCCGCGCAGGATCCGAGCGGCCGAGTGGACGTAGGCGAAGGAGCGGAGCATCCCTGCGACGTCGCGCAGCGGGCTGCGCTTCCGCCGCCGCTCGGGCAGCGAGCGCGCGGGCTCACCCTCGAAGTCGAGGATCACCCAGTCGTTGCCGCTCCAGAGCGTCTGGCCGAGGTGGAAGTCGCCGTGATGGCGGATGACCCGGCCCGCGCCGCCGATGTTCGTGAGCAGGCGCAGCCGCTCGCGCACCTCTTCGCCTCGGCCGCGAATCGGATCGAGCTCCTCCGCGTCGTCGGGCAGGTCCATGAAGATCGTCTCGATCTCCTCGTCGACCGTTGCGGTCAGGAGCCCGAGCGACTCGGCCGACGTCGCCTCGGGGCAGAAGTTCGGATCGGACGGGTCGGAGCCGAGGATGCTGTGCATCTTCCCCGTCACCTCGCCGAGGCGGCGGAGCGAGTCGACGAACGCCTCGTCGCCGGACTCGACCGCATCGAGCGCACGCTCCCAGCCGTCCTGGCCGTCCGCGACGAACTGCTGCAGGATGCCGAGCGTCGCGGTCATCTGCTTGCCCGCGTACGCGTACCAGCCTGCGAGCTGCGCGATGTTCGCGAACCCGCGCTCGGTGAGGAAGCGCAGCAGCTCGAGCTCGGGGTTGATGCCGGCTTCGAGCCGGCGGAACACCTTCAGGATCAGCTCGTCGTCGAAGACGATCGACGTGTTCGACTGCTCCGCAGTGACGACGCGCGCCTCGCGAAGCTCGCCGGCACCGGTCCGCCCCTGGACCGAGCCGAACTCGACCACACCGTCCCCCGCGGGCAGCATCGCGCCGCTTCGCATCAGGTGCACGAGCTCGCGCACCTGGCGGGGATCTCCGAGCGCGTCATAGCCGCCGTCTGCGAGCAGCTGGTAGGTCTCGTGCGTCCCTGTGTCGAAGCGGATCTCGACGAGCTGCAGCTCGAGCGTCGGATCGGTGTCGCGCAGGACCGCGGTGTCGACGATGTCCGCGTGGGCGACCTCGCGCGTCTTCGACCCGAACCACCGCTGGTTCGTGACGAAGTCGATCAGCGCCTGCTCATTCATTCCGCTTCGTCCTTCCGCAACTGGAACCAGAAGAACCCTCGGGGGGCGAGCGTGAGCAGATAGGACAGCTCCCCGATCCGCGGGAACCGCGTTCGGCCGAACATCTCCTCCGGGATCATGCCTTCCCAGCGCGAGAGGTCGAGCTCGACCGCCTGCGCCGACCGGGCGAGGTTGTGCACGCACAGCACAATGTCGTCCTCGTAGGTGCGCACATGGGCGAAGATCCGTGGGTTTTCCGGGCGTAGCGCCTCGTAGGTTCCGAGCCCGAAGACCGGATGATCCTTGCGCAGGGCAATCAGGCGGTGCAGCCAGCGCAGGAGCGAGTTCGGCTGGCGGAGCTGCGCCTCGACGTTCACCGCCTGGAAGCCGTAGACCGGATCCATCAGCGGCGGCAGGTAGAGCTGCTGGAAATCCGCCCGCGAGAAGCCGCCGTTGCGGTCGCCCGTCCACTGCATGGGTGTGCGCACGCCGTCGCGGTCGCCGAGGAAGATGTTGTCCCCCATCCCGATCTCGTCGCCGTAGTAGAGGACGGGCGAGCCCGGCAGCGAGAAGAGGATCGCGTGCATGAGCTGGATCTCGTCGCGGCCGTTGTCGAGCAGCGGCGCGAGCCGGCGGCGGATGCCGAGGTTGAGCTTCATCCGCGGGTCCTTCGCGTACTCCTCGTACATGTAGTCGCGCTCTTCGTCGGTGACCATCTCGAGCGTCAGCTCGTCGTGGTTGCGCAGGAAGAGACCCCACTGCGCGCCGTCGGGGATCGCCGGCGTCTGTTCGAGGATCTCGACCATCGGCAGCGCGTCCTCCCGCCGCATCGCCATGAACATGCGCGGCATCACCGGGAAGTGGAACGCCATGTGACACTCGTCGCCGTCGCCGAAGTACGCGACGACGTCGGCGGGCCACTGGTTCGCTTCCGCGAGCAGGACCCGGTCCTGGTACCGCGCGTCGACCTCGGCGCGCACGCGCTTCAGGAACTCGTGCGTCTCGGGCAGGTTCTCGCCGTTCGTCCCGTCGCGCTCGTAGAGGTACGGCACGGCGTCGAGCCGGAAGCCGTCCAGCCCGAGGTCGAGCCAGAAGCGCAGCACGTTCAGCATCTGCTCCTGCACCTCGGGGTTGTCGTAGTTCAGGTCGGGCTGGTGCGCGAAGAAGCGATGCCAGTAGTACTGCCCGCGAATCGGGTCCCAGGTCCAATTCGAGGGCTCCGTGTCGAGGAAGATGATCCGCGCCTCGCTCCAGCGCGTGTCGTCCTCGCCCCACACGTACCAGTCGCCGTACGGGCCGTTCGGGTCGGCGCGGCTCGCCTGAAACCACGGGTGGTCGGAGCTCGTGTGGTTCATGACCAGGTCGGCGATCACGCGCATGCCGCGCTGATGGGCCTGATCGACGAACTGCTTGAAGTCGTCGACCGTCCCGTAGTCCGGGTTGATCGAGAAGAAATCCGCGATGTCGTAGCCGCCGTCGCGCAACGGGCTGGGATAGAACGGCAGCAGCCAGATGCAGTCGACACCGAGCCACTGCAGGTAGTCGAGCTTCTCGCTCAGCCCGCGGAAGTCACCGGAGCCGTCGTCGTTCCCGTCGAAGAACGCGCGCATGTGGATCTCGTAGAAGACCGACGTCTTGAACCACAGCGGGTCGCGTTCGAACCAGTTGTCGCTCGAGCTCACGGACCTACCTTGATGATGTGAGCCTGCCCTGGCAACAGGCGCACGTAGTTCCGCCCCGCCCGCCAGGTGAAGGTGTCGCCGGAGAGGAGCTCGAGCGCGTCGAACGCCGGTGGGTAGCCGAGCGCGACCGGGATGACGCACACGCCTTCCTGCGTCGCGAAGGGATCGACGTTGACCACGCAGACCAGGTCGTCTTTCGCGTAGGCGACGAGCTGGTCGTTCTCGGTCTCGAGCCAGCGGAGGTTCTCGACGCGCTGCAACGCGGGCTCGCCGCGGCGGATCTCGTTCAGCCGCTGCACGAGCGGCAGCAGCACGCCGTCGAGCGCGCGCCGCTTGACCTCGTACTTCTCGGAGTCGAGGTACTCCTCGGAGCCGGCGCGAACCGGGACGTTCTCGAGCGACTCGAAGCCGGAGTAGATGCCGTAGCTCGGCACGAGCGTCGCTGCCAGCACGAGCCGCGCCTCGAACGCGGGCCTCCCGCCGAGCTGCAGGTACTCGTGCAGGATGTCGGGCGTGTTGACGAACGCGTTGGCGCGATAGAACTGCTGCCACGCGATCAGCTCGGTCATGTACTCCACGAGCTCGACCTTCGTGTTCTTCCACGTGAAGTACGTGTAGCTCTGCGCGAAGCCGACCTTCGCGAGCGTCGTCATCATCGACGGCCGCGTGAACGCCTCCGCCAGGAAGATCACCTCGGGGTGCTCGGCGTGCACCTCGCGAATGAGCCACTCCCAGAACGGAACGGGCTTCGTGTGCGGGTTGTCGACGCGGAAGACGGTGATCCCCCGCTCGACCCAGCCGATGACGACGTCGCGCAGCGCCTGCCAGAGGCCTTGCCAGTCCTCCGACTCGAAGTTGACGTTGTAGATGTCCTGGTAGCGCTTGGGCGGATTCTCCGCGTACTTGAGCGTGCCGTCGGGCCGCCGGTTGAACCACTCGGGATGCTCCTTCAGCCACGGGTGGTCGGGCGAGCACTGGATCGCGAAGTCGAGCGCGAGCTCGATCCCCGCCGCCTTCGCGGCCGCGACCATCGCGTCGAAGTCGGCCCACGTCCCGAGCGACGGATCGATCGCGTCGTGCCCGCCCTCCTCCGAGCCGATCGCCCACGGCGAGCCGACGTCGCCGGCCTCCGCGGTCACCGCGTTGTTGCGCCCTTTTCGGTTCGTCACGCCGATCGGGTGGATCGGCGGCAGGTAGACGACGTCGAAGCCGAGCTCCGCGAGCTTCGGCAGCACCTCGGCAACGCCGGTGAAGCCGCCCCACGAGCGCGGGAAGAGCTCGTACCAGGCGCCGAAGCGCGCGAGCTCCCGGTCGACCGCGACCTCGACCGTCGCCGAGCACGCCTCGCCGTGACGGTCGCCCGCCGTCGCCGCGAGCCCCTCCTCGACCGTGACGGCGTCGCGCCCCAAGAGCAGCGCGCCTTCCGACAGCTCGCCCTTCAGGGTCTGACCGCCCTCGACCTTGCGGCGCAGCTCGTCCTGCCACGTCGCGATGCGATCCGTCCACGCCGCGACCTGGAACTGCCAGCGTCCGGGCCGGTCGACGACGAAGCTCCCGCCCCAGCGGTCGTTGCCGAGTGCATGCAGCGGCTCCTCGCTGAAGCGCCGGTCGCCGGGCCCCTTCACGCGCACGGCGCCGGCAAGCGTGTCGTGGCCGTCCTTGAACAGCGTCGCGTAGACCTCGACGCTGTCACCGACCGTGCGCTTCACCGGGAAGCGGCCGCAGTCGAGCAGCGGCTCGACGGCCTGGATCTGGATGCGCGGTTGGGGGGTCTTCGGGAGGGGCAGTGTGCGTGAGATTCTCAATCGCGGGTTTGTCCTAAACGCATGAAGCTCGAGCGCGCATCCGGAATCCTGCTCCATCCGACCTCGTTGCCGAACGGGGTACTGGACGATCACGCCTTCCGCTTCGTCGATTGGCTCGCCGCGGCGGGCCAGCGCTGGTGGCAGGTGCTGCCGCTCGGTCCGCCCGAGGGGCTCACCGGCTCGCCGTACATGTCGCCGTCGGCGTTCGCCGGGTCGCCGTCGCTGCTCGCGAAGCCGAAGGCGCGCGTGGGCGCCACCGAACGTGAGGAGTTCCGCGAGCGGAACGGCTACTGGATCGACGACTGGGTCGAGTACGGCGGCTCGCTCGACGACCAGATCCGGTTCGACCGCGAGTGGGCCGCGCTCCGGTCGTACGCGCTGAAGAGGGGCATCCGCATCTTCGGCGACATGCCGATCTACGTCGCCGCCGACGGGGCCGACCACCGCGCGCACCCGCAGCTCTTCCAGCGCGACGCGGTCGCGGGGGTGCCGCCGGACGCGTTCGCGCGCACCGGCCAGCTCTGGGGCAACCCGCTGTACGACTGGCCGGCGATGCGCCGAGACGGCTACCGCTGGTGGATCGAGCGCTTCCGGCGGACGTTCGCCCTCGTCGACCTGACGCGCGTCGACCACTTCCGCGGCTTCGTCGCGTACTGGTCGGTCCCGGCGAGGCACAAGACCGCCGCACACGGTCGCTGGGTGCGCGGGCCGGGCGCTTCCGTCTTCCGGGCCGTGGAGCACGAGCTCGGGCCGCTCCCGGTGGTCGCAGAGGACCTCGGCGTGATCACCGAGCCCGTGGAGCGGCTGCGCCGCGAGCTTGGGTTTCCGGGCATGGTGGTGCTGCAGTTCAGCGACGGCCGCATCCCGGTGGGGAACGAGCGGCAATCGGTTGTCTACACGGGCACGCACGACAACGAGACGACGCGCGGCTGGCTCGAGCGTCATCCGGAGGCCGGCGCCGACTCGGCGTGGACGGTGCTCGAGCGCGCCTGGGAGTCGCAGCTCGCACTCGCGATCGCTCCGCTTCAGGACGTGCTCGAGCTCGGCGACGACGCCCGCATGAACTTCCCCGGCACCGAGCTCGGCAACTGGTCGTGGCGCTACGAACCGCGCGCGCTCACGCGGAAGCTCGCGACGAAGCTCAGAGAGCTCACGAACCTGGTTCAGCGAAGCTGAACCAGGTTCCGGTCCTAGAGCGGCAACCAGGTTGCCAACATGCCGGGGGAGGGACTCGAACCCCCACGCCTTTCGGCCGCCGGTTTTAAGCCGGCTGCGTCTACCGGTTTCGCCACCCCGGCCGGGTCAGGCTAAGACGCGGATCAGCAATCCGACTTCGCGGGGCTGTCGCCCGGTTCGTCGGCGCACAGCGGGATGCCCTCGGGGCCTTTGCCGCGGTAGGCCTTGCGGAACGCCTCGAACGCGGTCTTCGTCTTGGGCGTCCACTGGGAGCAGATTGCGAGGTGACCGAAGCCGTACGGGCCGTTCGCGCTGTAGGTCGCGGGGTTGCCCGTCCAGGCGGTGAGCGCGAACTTGTCGCGGAGGGACGCGTACGGCGTTCCGAAGCCGCCGTCCGGCTGCTCGTCGTAGAACGACCGCAGGTCGTTCACGACGGACGGCGAGACCTTCGGGCCCCACCACTCGACGACCGCGCCGTGCTCCTCGTTGTGCACGACCTGGCGCGGGTTGATCGCCTGCGTGTAGAAGCCCCAGACCGCCCACTCCGGATAGTGCTGGCCGTTCGAGGGCGGGCTCGTGTTCCAGGGGAACTTCTTCGTCAGGCTCGGGACGTGGATCGGCTGCCCCTTCGGGATGTACGCCTTCACCGTCTTGTACGTGCAGCCGGCGGCGTGGAAGTCGGCGGCGATCTGCTTGTCGCTCGTCCCGCCCCCTCCGCCGAGCGCGATCACGAGCACGGCGATGACGAGGCCGACGAAGCCCGCGCCCGCGACGCCGTAGAGGAGCGCGCGGTGGCGGAGGCCGAGATCGCTACCGGCCGGCGCAGAGCCGGGTGCGCGCCGGGGCCCGCCGCCGCGCCGCTGCGGCGCCTGGACGCGCGGCGGCGTCGGGGTTCTCGGCTTCTTCTTCGCCATGAGCCGGCGCCATTCAAGCGGAAACGGCCACGACTGCGCCGAAGAATTTCGCGACCGCGGCGGAGTCTTCGACGATCGGGCAGCGCGGCAAGGCACCAAGGAATGCGCGCCCGTACGGCCGCGTGCGCAGGCGCGGATCGAGGATCGCCACGACGCCGCGGTCCGAGTGGCCGCGGATCAGCCGCCCGAAGCCCTGACGGAGCTGCAGCATCGCGGTCGGGAGCGCGTAGTCGCGGAACCAGTCGCCGCCCGCCCGCTCGACCGCCTCGCAGCGCGCCTCGTGCAGCGGGTCGCCGGGGGCGGAGAACGGCAGCTTGTCGATCACGAGCAGCGACAGCGACTCGCCCGGCACGTCCACGCCCTGCCAGAACGTCGACGTCGCGAGCAGGACCGACCCGACCTCCGTGCGGAAGCGCTCGAGCAGCCGCTCGCGCGGCGCCTCGCCCTGCACGAGCACGTCGTACGGCACGCGGCCGCGCACGCGCTCGCGGTAGGCGTCGAGGGCGCGGTAGCTCGACGTCAGGACGAGCGCTCGTCCCTCGGAGAGCGCGAGCAGCGACACGATCTCGTCGGCGGCCCGTTCGATGAACTCGTCACTGCGCGGGTCCGGCATCGACCGCGGCACGTACAGGAGCGCCTGCTCGGGGAAGTCGAACGGCGAGCCGACCACCGCCTCGCGCGCCCGGTCGAGCCCGAGCCGGCGGCGCACGAACGTCGCGTCCTCACCGGTCGTCAGCGTCGCCGAGACGAGGATCGCGGTCGGGCCGTCGTCCCACAGCCGCTCGCGGAGCTCGGCCGAGACGTCCACCGGCGCCCACGCCACCGCATCCGGCTCCGACCAGACGACCCGCTCGCCCTCATTGAGGTCGAGACACGCTTCGACCTCTGCGGCCAGGCCGAGCGCGCGGCGCGAGAGCGCGTCGAGATCCTCGCCCTGGCCGTGCAGCGCAGTCGAAAGGTCGCCGAGCGCGTCGTGGAGGACGAGCGCCGGCTCGGCCGGGACCTCGCGCAGCCGGCGCCGTCCGGCGGTGGGCGCGACCGCGCGCAGGAAGCGGTCGCCCGTACGCTCGACCCGGTCGAGCTCTCGCGCCGGAACCGCCCGCTGCGCCTCGCGGCAGGCGCGCTCGACGTCGTGCGCGAGCCGCCTCAGGCCGGGTCGCGAGACGCGTCCGCCCAGCCACGAGGCCGCCGACTCCTCGAGCCGGTGCGCCTCGTCGAAGACGACCGCGTCGTGCTCGGGCAGGACGCCGCCGCCGGAGGCGAGGTGCGCGAAGTAGAGAGCGTGGTTCACGATGATCAGGTCGGCGTGTGCCGCGCGCTCTCGCGCGGCCTCGGCGAAGCAGGCCGAGACGAACGGGCAGCGGCGGCCCGAGCAGCGATCCGGCCCGACGGCGAGCTCGGACCAGAGCGCCGCGGACGGCTCGATCTCCAGCTCGGCTCGGTCGCCCGTCTCGGTCGTGTCGAGCCAGCCTTGCATCGCCTCCCAGGCGGCGCCGTCACGCCCGTCCGGAAGCAGGAACGGCTGGAAGCCCTGCAGCAGTCGCCGGCAGAGGTAGTTCGCGCGCCCTTTCAGCACCTGGGCGTCGACGTCGCGGCCGACCGCCGCCGCGGCGATCGGCACGTCCTTCGCGAGCAGCTGCTCCTGCAGCGCCTTCGTCGCGGTCGCGACGACGACCCGCTGCCCCGACTCGAGCGCGGGCAGCAGGTACGCGAGGCTCTTGCCGACACCCGTCCCAGCCTCGGCGACGAGGTGCTCGCCGGTGAGGAGCGCGCGCTCGACCGCGCCCGCCAACGCGGCCTGTTCCGGCCGCGGCTCGTAGTCGGGCAGGACGCGCTCGAGCGCGCCCCCAGGGCCGTAGAGCTCCTCCATCGCGTGCGAGAGAGGCTACGCGGGCGAACGGACGTTCCCCGCCCGCCCAGCCGGCCCGACGCAATTTCGGCCGCAATTTGCGACAAAGCTGCGACAACCCCGTTGACGGCCGAAACGGCGCCGTCTAGGTTCCCCCCGTCGGATCCGGTAGCTCTTCGGAGTCGTCGGATCCGGCACTCAGCCCCGGTAGGTCTTCGGACTCGCCGGGGCTGATTTTTTGCCGTCCGACCGGATCTCTACCGTCCGTCGGTCCATGGCAGCGGTCTTTCTCATCCTCGGGCTCGCCGTCGGCGCGGCAGCCGTCTACCTCTGGGCGCGCGCGGCGCTCGCCGGCGAGCGCGACCGGCGCCTCGCGGTCGAGCAGAGCCAGGGCCAGTGGGAGGAGCGGCTGAAGGCGGCGACGGGCGACGCGCTCCTGAAGAGCCAGTCGTCGCTCCTCGAGCTCGCCGAGGCGAAGCTCGCGCCGATCAAGGAGACGCTCACCAAGTTCGAGCTCCAGGCGCGGCAGCTCGAGGAGAAGCGCGCCCGCGAGGTGACCGCGATCGGCGAGCGCCTGCGCGAGGTCGCGGACGGCCAGGAGAAGCTGCGCAGCGAGACGGGCAGCCTCGTCACCGCGCTCCGCGCGCCCCACGTGCGCGGCAGCTGGGGCGAGCTGCAGCTGAAGCGCGTCGTCGAGCTCGCCGGAATGCTCGACTACTGCGACTTTCGCACGCAGGAGAGCGTTCGCGACGACGAGGGATCGCTGTTGCGTCCGGATCTCGTCGTGAAGCTTCCGGGCGGGAAGACGATCGTCGTCGACTCGAAGGTCCCGATCCAGGCGTACCTCGATGCCGTCAACACGGACGACGTCGAGCTCAAGCGCGCGCACCTCGCGCGCCACGCGCAGCAGCTGCGCGACCACATCGGCAAGCTCGGGCAGAAGCGCTACTGGCGGCAGTTCGAATCGTCGCCGGAGTTCGTCGTCATGTTCGTCGACGAAGGCCTGTACCGCGCCGCGCTCGACCAGGACGGCTCGCTGCTCGAGGCGGGTGCCGAGTCGGGGGTCGTCATCGCGTCGCCGGCAACGCTGATCGGCCTCCTGCGCACGATCGCGTGGGGCTGGCAGCAGGAGACGGTCGCCGAGAGCGCGCGGGAGATCTCGGAGCTCGGGCGCGAGCTCTACGAGCGGCTCGGCGTGTTCGCCGGCCACTTCGCGAAGGTCGGTCGCGGCCTCGACAGCGCGGTGGCGGCCTTCAACAGCGCCGTGAGCTCGTTCGAGACCCGTCTGCTCGTCACCGCGCGCAAGTTCCCGGAGCACGGTGTGACGAACGACGACCTGCCCGAGCTGAAGCAGCTCGAGCGTCGCGCGGCGGCAGTCGACGCGCCGGAGCTCGTCGCGCTGCCGCACGCAGACGCCGACGCGGCGTAGCGCGAACGCCGCCGCCCGGGGTACCTAGCGCCGGCCGTCCGGACGCCGGCCTACGAGCGCGCTGTCGATGAGCCGCACGTGAATCGGCGAGGTGTCCGCGTCCGCGAGAGCCGCACGCACCTCGGCCTCGAACGCATCTCGGTCGTCGCCGAGCTGGGCGAGGGTGTTCGAGAGCGTGTACTGGAATCCGATAGCTGCCTCGACGGACGGGTGGATCACGGCGTCGTACTCGTGCGTGATCAGCTCGACGTCCGGGAACGCCGACCGACCGAGGATGTCCGGGAAGGGATCGTGCCGGCCGCGCGGGTGCGGGCCCGGCTCGGCGTTCTGCAGATGCTCGCGGAGGATCTGCCCCACGGCGTCCCAGGGCGGCTCGCCGAGCCAGCCGTTCGGGTCGGGCTCCTTGACGAAGCCGACGATCGCGACCGCGCCGGCATTCGGGTCGAGCAGCGTGTCGAGTGCGCGCAGGACGCTGTCCTGGTCGCGCAGCCAGTGAAACGCCTGCGAGATCACCGCCCCGGCAAGTGGCCCGAGCTCCGGCGCGATGGCCGCGAGGTCGTCGGAGCCGCCGACGACGAAGGTGAGGTTGCGCGCTCCGGCCGCGGCGGCGCGTCGCTCGCCCTCGGCGACCATGTCGGGCTCGGGATCCATGACGACCACCTCGCCGACGAACGGCGCGAGCCGCAGCGACACTTGCGCCGGCCCCGCGCCGAGGTCGAGGAGGCGGCCGTCCGGCGACCAGCCGAGCGTCTTCGCGAGCTGCCGCGCGAACTCGAGGCTCGGCCGGTCCCGGTACTCCGCGTAGTACCAGGCCGTGCCGCGGTAGGGCCGCTGATCCGGTCGCAGCCCGGGCCACGACGCCATCTCAGACGCAGACCGTCGAGGTCGACGGTCGAAGCCGGCGAACCGCTCCCGCGGGCGTGAGCTCGAGCAGAGGGGTCCGACAGCCGGAGCGGTGACCGGCCAGGAAGGACGGGGAGAAGGTGATGTCGCCGCGGGTGTCGACGGCGAGCCTGACGACGTCCCACAGCGCGTTCGGGCGAACGTGCAGCAGCCCGGCGAGGCGGTTGTTCGTCAGCAGCGGGACGAGACGACTCGTCGTCACGCGCACGAGGCTGTCGTTGTGGGTGGCGACGACCTCGCCGTCGCCCGCGGCGATCGAGGCGGTGCGGTACACGGGATAGCCGACCGACGAGCCGTCGGCCCGAATGACGAGCAGCTCCTTCGGGTGCGGGTGGCCGATGGCGGCGCCGCCGCTCATGCATGAGAAGACGCGGAACCCGTGTCCCGAGACACTGTTGCCGCAATCGGCCGCGATCGCCGGAACCGACTTCGCCGGCCTCGACGCGAGCACGGCCGCAGCGGCCGACGCGCCTACCACGACGAGCACGACAGCCGCGATCAGAACCCGGTGCCGGCTCATCGCCGATCGAGGCGGTAGATCCGCTCGACGATCTCGGCGCCGACGCCTGCCGCGAACCCCGTGTCGGTGCCGACCTCGACGAAGCCGGCGCGAGTGAGGACCTTCGCGGATGCGGGGTTGTGCTCTGCCACCCGGCCGTAGATCGGCCTCGTCCGCTCGACCTCTGCCAGGAACACCTGGAGCGCCTGCGATGCGATCCCCTCACCCCAGCGGGCCGGCGAGATCCAGTAGGAGACCTCGCGTTCTCCGTCGATCGTGAAGCTCGAGACCGTGCCGACGAACTCGCCGCCGTCCTCGATCGCAAGCAGCGTGTTCGCCGGGTTGCCGCGCACACGCTCGTAGTGGGCGTCGAACGCGCTGCGGTCGGCGGGGTCGGCGCGCGTGAAGGCCGCCATGTGCACCGCACGGCGATCGCTCTCCCAGACGAAGAGCGAGTCGAGATCGCGGTCCTCGAGCTGCCGCAGCGTGATCGCGCCGTTCATGCGTCTCAAGGATAGGGATGCCTTCCGGCGCCAGCCGACGGCGAGCCTAGCCTCGGGTCGATGATCCGCGAAGAGCTCCGGAGACTCGGCACGTGGAGCGAGCGCCACCGCCGGCTGCTCGCCCGGATCGTCATCGCCATCTGCCTGTCCGCGATCGTCGACGCGGTCGGCGCCGTTCTGATGTGGTCGTTCGAGAGCGGCCTGAAGGGAAGCGACATCCACGGCTTCGGCGACGCGGTCTTTTTCTCGACCGTTCAGATCCTCACCGTGTCCTCGTCGCTGCAGAACCCCGTGACCCACGCGGGACAGATCGTCGACGTCTTCCTCGAGGTCTGGGCGATCTTCGTCATCACCGCCGTCGCCGGCTCGTTCGCCTCGTTCTTCTCGAGCGGCGACGAGTAACGGCGTCTGACACCCGCGGGTGTCAGACGCCGCTCGTCGAGGGAGCTACGGGGTGGTCGTCGGCGTCGGGACGGACGGCGCCTGCTGGCCCGCCGCCTGGAAGCTCGCGCGCATCGCGACCACGGCCGCGCGGGCCTTGGCCACGGCGGAGCGCATGTCGAGATTCGTCGAGCGAATCGCGAGGTTCGCCTGCTTCACAGTGAGCCGAAGCTGCCGGTTGGCCGCCTTGTCGTCACTCTTCGCAGCCTGGATGTCGGTGCGCAGCTGCTTGCGGTCCGCCAGGCAGACGGCGAGCAGCGACTTCCAGTCGCTCGTCAGCTTCGTCGCGTCGGCCTTGATCGTCGCGCGGGCCGTCTGCTTGTCCGACGTGCCGGTGAGGGACGTCGCATCCGACTGCAGCTGCGTCGCATCCGCGACAACCGTGTCGTGCTTCGCCTGGACGTCGCTGGTCAGCTTTGCGATGTCCGCGTTCACCGCGTCGAGCGACGAGTCGGCGAACGCAACCGTAGGAGCCGCGACAGCGAGAGCGAGAACGGTGAGAACAATGATCTTCCGCATGGGTGGTGCCTCCGGACTGAGGGGTTTCGATTGAACGTGCGCTCACACGATGGGCACGCCGTGTCACCGCAGCGCGAGCCGGAGATCAGAGCGACGTAAAAGCGCCGCCCCTCGTTCGGGGGAATCGCGCAGTACGCTTCCGTTTACGCCCGATGAGGCTCGACGAGCTCAGCGATCTGGCCGCGCAACTCGACGGCGTCTCGGAGCGCCGCCGCGACGGCCTCCTCGACTGGCGCTACCGCGGCCGGTGGCGCGGCAGCTCGACGACACCCATGTCGTCATCCGCGCGTCGTTCGGCGCACGAGACCTGCTCCTCCAGTCGTTCCCCGAGACGTTCTCGGTGCCCCCTCGGTTCGAGAAGCACATGATGATCGTCGCCGACCTCGAACACGGCAACGCGGACGCGATCGAGGACGCCGTCATCGGCGCCTGGGAGCTGCAGTCCAGCAAGTGAGGGGTCTGGCCCCGGACGGGGCCAGACCCCAACGCCGAGCTAGGTGACCTTGAGCTTCCCGTTCATGAACGAGGCATGCGGGTCGCACACGAACTTGTAGGTGCCCTTCTTCAGCGTGACCTTCCACGTGTAGGTCTTCACGGCGCCGACGCTCGTCTTCTTGTTGACGCCGGGGCCGGTCAGGTGGAAGTCGTGAATGCTCGATTTGTCGTGGACGGTGATCACGTAGACACCGGCCTTGACCGTCTTCGCACTCATGGTGATCGTGAAGCCCGGGCCGTCGGTCGCGGTCAGCTTGCCGACCTTCGCCGTGGTGGCGGACGCGCCGACGGCGAGAGAGAGCGCCGCGGCGGCCGTGACCAGGCCCAGTGTGATGCGTCTCATGTCCTACAGACCCCTTTCTCCTAGCCGAGCCCGTACGCGGTGAGCGTGAAGACCGGCTTCTTGATCGTTCCCAGGCCGGGCGTACCCGCGCCGACGAGCACCAGCCGCTGCGTCACCGCCGGGAAGGCGTTGATGCCGGCCGACGCCTGCGCCGACCAGAGCAGCTTGCCATCGGTCGTCCGGTAGGCCACGACCTTGCCGTTGTAGTCCGACGTAAACACCACGTCGTTCGCAACGGTCGCGGCACCGAAGTCGGGGGACGGCAGCTTGCGCGTCCACTTGACCGTGCCGGTCGCCTCGTTGATCGCGGTCAGGCCGCCGTTCGACTTGGCGAAGTTCGCGGCCGGGATCGTCTCCGACGTCGACGAGCCGACGGCGCAGAGGTTGAGCCAGGGCACGAACAGCGTCCCGTTCGACTCGGCCATCGGAGTCTCGACCCCGCCGTAGTCACCGGGGCAGATCGTCACCTGCTTCTTGGGCAGTGGGCCGATGTCGTTCACGTGCTTGCCGACATTGCGCTCCCAGAGCGCCTGTCCGTTCAGCGCGTTCCACGCGAACACCTTGCCCATCTTCCCCGCGCCGATGATCGTCTGGGCGCCCGTCGAAGACGTGTACAGCACGGGGCTGATCATCAGGTCGTAGTCGCGGACGTCGTGCTTGATCACCTGGCGGTACCAGACGACCTTGCCCGTCTCGCCGTTGAGCTTCACGAGCGAGTCGGTGTAGAGGTTGCGGCCCGGCCGCAGCGCGCCGTTCACGTTCTTCGGCGAGTTCGGCCAGAGACCCGGATTCGCGACGCCGAGGTACACGCCGCCGTCCGCTCCGACCGCCGGCGGATACCAGAGCCCGCCGCCGCTGATCTCGCCCTTCTTCACGGCAGGAACCGTGTCGAACGACCAGATCTTCTTGCCGGTCGCCGCGTCGAGCGCGAAGACGACGCCCACGGCGCCTGCCTCGTAGAAGTGCTTGACGCCGCTTCCCGGAACGGTCGAGATGAGCACCTTGTTGTCGTAGAGCTGCGGTGCCATGTCGATGCCGTCCTTGACGGAAGGCGTGAGCTTCCTGCTCCAGAGAACGGCGCCGTTCGACAGGTTCAGGGCGTAAACGGTGCTCTCGGTCGCCGCGTACAGGTGCCCGTAGCCGACGGCGACGCCGTTCGGACCGATCGTCGGCGCGTTGAACTTGTGCTCCCACTCGAGCTTGCCCGTGAGCTGGTTCAGCGCGTACACGTTCGAGTTGAGGTCCTGCATGTAGACGACGCCGTCCTGCACGACGGGCGTCGTTGCGAAGTTCCCGAAGAACCCGGTGCCGGGGATCTTGAACTGCCAGATCTTGTGGAGCCCGGCCACGGTCGTCGAGTTGATGTCCGAGTGCGTCGTGTCGCGCGAGTTGGACAGGTCGTAGTTGTGCGCAGGCCACGAGTCCGTCTGCAGCTGGTACTCGGGCGGAGGCGTACCGGCTGACGATGCGGCGAGACCGACCACCGCAAGGGCCCCCGTGACGGCTGCGACCAGGGCGACACCGATAGCGAAACGCCACCGGCGACCAAGTGCTGTCATTCCCTCTCCTTTCAAACCAACCAGTTAGTTGGCTGTTAGGCTAGCGATCGCCCGGCACCCTGCGCGCCAATGCCACGCGACCCTGAAGAGACGAAGCGGCGCATCTTCGAGGCCGCCCAAGCCGAGTTCGCCGAACACGGCATCGCCGGCGCGCGAATCGACCGGATCGCCGGCGCTGCCCGCGCGAACAAGCAGCTGATCTACGCGTACTTCGGGAACAAGCGCGAGCTGTTCGAGCAGGTGATCGGCGCGAACCTGGCCCGCTTCGTCGAAGAGGTGCCGTTCACGCCGACCGACCTCGCGACCTACGCCGCGGCGCAGTTCGACTTCTACCTCGAGCATCCCGACCATGCGCGCATCAGCGCCTGGCACGCGCTCGAGCCCGGCGAGTCCGAGCATCCGGTGGCGGCCGTCCGGGCCGAGCTCCAGCGCCGCGCGCGCGCCGTCGCGCACGCGCAGAAGCAGGGGCTCGTCGACGACTCCGTGTCTGCCGTCGACCTGCTGGCGCTGATCAACGCGATGGCGAGCAGCTCGGTGGTGCAGATCCCGGAGCGGGCGCCGCTCCGCAGCAGGCGCGAGGTGGCCCGCCGCCGTCAGACTGTGATCGAGGCGGTCACGCGGCTCACGGCGGGAACAACTGCCGGCGAGCTTCGTTCCTGATCAGAACGAAAGGAGCTAGGTATGGCGAAACTGACGGACAACCAGGCAGCGCTGCTGCGCGGCAAGAACTGGGGCACGGTCGTCACCCTGCGCGAGGACGGCTCGCCGCATGCGACGCCCGTCTGGATCGACAGCGACGGGGATCACGTGCTCTTCAACACGTCGATCGGGCGCGCGAAGGAACGTCACCTGCGCCGCGATCCGCGCGTCGCCGTCACGGTCCTGCCGGCCGAGAACCAGCAGGGCGGCTACCTATCGGTGACCGGACACGCCGAGCTGACCGAGGAAGGCGCCAAGGAGCACATCGACTCGCTCGCCAATAAGTACCTCGGCGTCGACGAGTATCCCTACCTGCAGCCCGGCGAGCGGCGCGTGATCGTGAAGATCACCCCCGAGAAGATCGACGCTCAGGGCATCGACTAGTAGCGAAGCAGCGCGCCGATCCCCTTCGCGTCGCCGAGCGCGCCGGCGCCGACGCGCACGATCGACCCGCCGTTCGCGACCGTATGACGCAGCGCGAGGTCGGCGCCGTCGTCGCGCTCCTCGAGCTTCGCGCCGTCCAGCGGGCAGCTGCCTCCGTCGGCCGACGCGCGGCCGCACTGCGGGCACTCCCACGCGCGTTCCTTCGCGCCCTCCTCCACGAAGAGGAGATCGACGCGCGCGTCCGACGCGGCGTCGAGCACCTGCTTCCACCCGGCCGCAGCGCGCTCGCCGCGTCCGCGGTGCTCGTCGAACCGCGCAAGCGCTTCCTCGTCCTCGCGCGCGCGCGCCTCGTCGAGCAGCGGCCGCACGACCTCGAGCAGCTCGTTCGGGCCCGCGTGACCTTCGGCGGTCGTCCAGCCGATGATCGCCTCCCGAGCCTCGTTGGACAGCGCGCTCTCGAAGTCGCCGCGCATCTCGTCCGAGCCGACGACCACGATGCGCAGCCGCCCGCCCTGGACGCGGCGGTCGAGCTCGTCGCCGACCAGCTTGAGGTGCTGCTGGACGAGATGGTCGATGTGGCGCTGGTAGCGCGCCTGCGACCAGCCGCCCTGCTCGTGCTGGCCCGGCTGCTCCTCCGACTGGTCGACGACCTCCTCGAGCCGGCCCGACTCGAACCGGTAGACGATCCCGCGCTCGCGCGAGATGACCGCCACGAGCGCTCCCTCGGCGTCGACCGCGCTTGCCAGGGGCAGCAGGTGGAGCGTCGGCGCGACGACGACGCTGTCCCCCACGCTCTCCGCCAGCGGCAGCGTGCGGAAGAGCCCGTCGGCGGACGAGGCGAAGATCGCGAGGCCACGGGCGCCGTCGCGGTCGAGATCGCTCCACCATTCACGCAGGCGCTGAATGTCCTCGCGCACGGAAAGCTTGCAGTCCCGCCCGTTCGCCTTGCCCTCAGCCAGCTTCTCGGCGTCGGTGACAACGGCGTTGAACTTCGTGTGGACGTCCGGGGTCGTCGGCGTGACCGACGGATCGAAGTCGAGATAGATGCTGATCGCGCAACCGTTCGCAGCCCGGAAGCCGGCGAGGTCGCGCAGGAGCTCGGTCGTGACTACGGTGGCCATGAGGCGGGTGTAACCGACGCCGGGCTTCCCGGAACATCCAGGCCGCTCGGTACGTTTACATCTACGAGATGAAGACGCGTGAGCTGATCATCGTCGGCGGCGGCCCCGCCGGCTACACGGCCGCTCTGTACGCGGCGCGCGCCGACCTGGAGCCGCTCGTGATCGAGGGCTTCCAGTGGGGCGGGCAGCTGATGATCACGAGCGACGTCGAGAACTACCCCGGCTATGCCGACGGCGTGATGGGGCCCGAGATGATGTCGGACTTCCGGCGGCAGGCCGAGCGCTTCGGGGCGGAGTTCCTGACCGACGACGTGACGAAGGTCGACTTCTCGGAGCAGCCGCTCCGGGTCTACGTCGGCGACGACGAGTACACGGCGCGGGCTGTGATCATCGCCACCGGCGCGACCGCGCGCTTCCTCGGCATCCCGTCCGAGGAGAAGCACAAGGGCCGGGGCGTCTCCGCCTGCGCCACGTGCGACGCCGCGTTCTTCCGCGACAAGGACGTCTACGTCGTCGGCGGCGGCGACTCCGCCTTCGAGGAAGCGCTGTTCCTGACGAAGTTCGCCTCGAAGGTGCATCTCGTTCACCGGCGCGACGAGTTCCGCGCCTCGCGGATCATGGTCGACCGGGCCGAGGCGAACGAGAAGCTCGACTTCGTCCTCAACGCGGTCGTGGACGAGATCATCGGCGACCTCAAGGTCGAGGCGTTGCGGCTGCGCAACACCGTGACCGACGAGACGTGGGAGGTGCCGGCCGACGGCCTCTTCGTCGCGATCGGGCACGACCCGACGACCGCGCTCTTCGTCGACCAGCTCGACCACGACGAGCTCGGCTACCTCGTGACGAAGCCGGGCTCGACGGCGACGAACATCCCGGGCGTCTTCGCCGCGGGCGACGTTCAGGACCACACCTACCGGCAGGCGATCACCGCCGCCGGCTCTGGTTGCATGGCCGCGCTGGATGCCGAGAAGTTCCTGGCCTCGTTCGAGGGTCACCCCGGCACGGCGCTCACCGCCGGCCGGTAGCCCAGGAAGCTCGACTCGAGCACGCCCTCGCCCCGGCTCAAGCCGGGAAGCGACCGCTGCAGATCGGCAACGCGAACGGACGGCAGCACGAACGCGGCAACGGCGGTATCGCCCTCGAGCTCGGGCGCTTCCGGCTCGGCGCCGAGCCGCGTCGCCGCGGCGATGACTGGACCGAGCGCCTCGACAGGGACTTCGATGCGGACATGGTCGAACGGCTCGCAGACAATCGTTCCCGCGGCCTCGAGCGCGCGCCTGAGGACGACCGGCGTCAATGCACGGAAGTCGGCCGCCGTCGGCATCGGCCCACGGCGTGACGGCGGACCGTCGGCGAGGCTGTACCACGAGTCGAACACGGTGACGGCGCAGTCGATCACCTCCCACCCGTGCAGCCCTTCGCGCAGGGCGTCGCGGACGTAGTCGTCCATCGACGCGTCGAACTCCTCGCGACGCTTGTAGATGTACAGCGGGATGCGGGTGTGGTCGTCGATCGCGACCTGCACGTCGATGCCGTCGGCCGGCTCGACGCGGAGACCGAGCTGCGCGTGGAAGCGATTGCCCTCCGCGCCGAGCAGCTCGATCCCTTCGCCGGTGCCGAGCGGACGCTCGACGAGGATCGGGCTCGTCGCGCTGAACGAGACCTCCAGCCCGTACTCGGCGGTGAGCGTGGCCTCGATCACCTCCTTTTGCACCTCGCCGTACAGCGAGACGAGGAGCTCGCCGCGCGCGCTCTGGCGAAAGGCGATCAGCGGGTCCTGCTCGGCGAGCTGTGTGAGCGCGAGGTGCAGCCGCTCCTGATCGGCAGCCGACACGACGGTTTGCAGCGTGGGCCGAGCGAACTCGCGCGCCTGCGCGTGGGGCTCGCCGTCGCCGACGTGGTCGCCGATCTGCACCGTGCGCAGGCCGCGAACCGTGGCGATCTGACCCGCGACCACAGCCGGCCGCTGCACCGCGCGCCCGTTCTCGAAGACGTGGATCGCCGTGATCTTCTCGTCCCCGTGCACCCGCTGTCGCGCGCGCAGCGTGCCGTCGAAGAGCCGGACGTACGCGACCTTCTCGCCGTTCGCCGCCCGCTCGATCTTGAAGACCGTTCCCGCTGCGGGCCTGCGCGAGTCGCCGGCCGCCGGCGGCAGGGCGGTCGTGAGCGCATCGATCAACGCCTCGATCCCGTCGCCCTTGATCGCCGAGCCCGCGAGGATCGCGACAGGCTCGGCGGTCAGCTTCGCCGCGATCTCCCGTGCCACGCGCTCCGGATCGGCGCCGACCCGGTCGGTCTTGTTGACGAAGAAGAGCGTCGGGATGCCGAGCCGTGCGAGCGCGCGCCACAGCACACGCGTCTGCGCCTGCACGCCCTCGACCGCGGAGACGACGAGCACCGCACCGTCGAGCACGCCGAGCACGCGCTCGACCTCGGCGATGAAGTCCGGGTGGCCCGGCGTGTCGATGAGGTTGATAGTCGTGTCTCGCAACGGGAACGACACGACGGCCGACTTGATCGTGATCCCGCGTTGCCGTTCGAGCGCGAGCGTGTCGGTCTGCGTCGTGCCGCGATCGACGCTGCCGAGCTCGCGAATGACGCCGGCGGCATAGAGCAGCCGCTCGGTGAGCGTCGTCTTACCGGCGTCTACATGCGCCAGGATTCCGAGATTGAGCGTCCTTCCAAGCACCGTTCATACCCTCCGAAGTGGTCGTGAAGCTCTTCGCGATGGACATGAACGGCGTGCGCATGGACCCGAGTATACGTCCGCCCCGCCCCGTACCCTCGCGCCAATGGCCGACCGGCCGCAGTGGATCGACCTGATCGATCCGACCGAGGCGGAGCTGCGCGAGCATCTCCCGCAACACGTTCACGAGACGGCGCTCGAGGCGCTCCTCGCGCCGCACGTCCACGACGACGAGCCGCGGCCCCGGCTGGAGTCGCACGGCGACTACGTGCTCGGCATCTTCCTGGTGCCGGTGGCGGTGCCGAAGGAGGACCGCCTCTACTACCAGGAGATCGACCTGATCGCGACGCACGAGTTTCTGCTCAGCGTCTCGAAGACCCCGCCGGGCGAGCAGCCGTTCGATCCGAAGCCGGCGAAGGAGGCATGCCGCGTCCACGAGGACGTCGGCATGTTCGTCTACCACCTCGTCGACCAGATCGCCGAGCGCTTCCTCGATCTTCTCGACGACCTCGACGACGAGATCGACGAGCTCGAGGACCTCGTCGCGACGACGACGCCGCAACAGGCAGGAAGACGCCTGCGGGAGCTGCGAGAGGACGTTCGCGGCATCAGGCGGACGCTCACGCCGACGCGTGACGCGGTTCATCGCGTGGTCGACGACCGCGTCGAGCTCGACGGCAGCGAGCTCTTCCCGCGCAACGTCGAGATCGCCTTCGGCGACGCGTACGACAAGCTGCTGCGCTCGAGCGAAGCGCTGGATTCGTCGCGTGACGCGCTCGCGGGCGTGCGCGACTACATCCAGGGGAAGATCGCGAACGACCAGAACGAGGTCATGAAGCGGCTGACGGTCATCGCGTCGCTGCTGCTGCTGCCGACGTTCATCGTCGGTCTGTACGGCCAGAACTTCCGGCACATACCCGAGCTCCACTGGGGCTTCGGGTACTGGTGGGCGTGGGGCTGGATCATCGGCACGACGATCGCCCAGCTCGTGTTCTTCAGGTGGAAACGTTGGCTGTAGAACAACACGGAGTTAACGAACCCGCGACTCGGCGCGGCTAGCTTTTCGCCCGGCCACGACCGGCCGCCCCCAGAATGCTGCGCTCCATCGCCGTCGCGGCAGGCCTGCTCCTCGCGCTCGTCGCCGCGTGCGCGAGCCTGACCGCGGCCGCCTTCGGCCGCGCACCGCTCGCCGACCGCATCCTCGTCGCCGCCGCGAAGCATCTGCAGGACTACCGCCTCGACGACGCGACGATCTTCGCGCACGGGAAGGAGCTGCACGCAACCTGCGCGCAGCGTCCGCGCACCGCGACGCTCGTCGTCGGCCGCCGGCTCCGTCTGCGCGAACGCGGCAGGCATCTGCTCGGCCGGACGACGCTCGCCGAGCTCACCGATTTCGAGCTCGCCGGCTGTCCCGGCGCGCTGCGCTTCCGCCTGCTGCGCGACCTCGCACATCACGCCGACCTCGTCGCAACGACGCGGCTCGGCGGCTATGAGCTCTGGCTGCCGCACGCCCACCCGGCGCTCGCCGTGTACTTCACACGGCGCGACGTGCCCTACGAGCTGAAGCTCGAAGGCCGGACGATGCGCGGGACGAGCCACGTACGGTTCGGAGTCCGCGTATGACGGCGGTCGCGCTCCGCGTTCCGCGGCTTCGCATACGTGTCGCGTGGCTGCACGTCGCGGTCTGGTGGGCCGCTTCGCGCGCGGTCGTGCTGCTCGCGTTCGGCGTGCTCGACCAGCTCGGCCCGCGCGGCTCCTTCGGCCCGCACTTCTACCGCCATCCGCTCGCACTGCTCGCGAGCTGGGACGGCGTCTGGTACGGACGAGTCGCACAGCACGGGTACCTGTTCGTTCCCGGCCGGCAGAGCGACGTCGCCTTCTTTCCCGGCTATCCGCTCCTGCTCCGCGCAACCGGACTGCCGCCGCGCACGGCCGAGCCGCTCGTCTCCAACCTCGCCCTGCTCATCGCGCTGATCGCGTTCTACGAGCTGAGCGCGCGGCTCTTCGACGCCGGCATCGCGCGGCGCGCGACGGTCTTCGCCTCGATCGCGCCTGCGGGCTTCGTCTACACGATGGGATACCCGTCGAGTGTTCTGTTCGCGCTCGTCTGCCTCGCGATGCTGGCCGCGCTCGCCGACGCATGGCTGCTCGCCGCGGTGTTCGCCGCCGCCGGCGGGCTCACACGACCCGATGCACTGGCAGTGATGCCGCCGCTCGCCGCGCTCGCGTGGTCGCGCCGGCACGAGCTCGACCCGGCCCGGCGCGGATTCGCGCTTGCGGCCGTGCTCGCCGCGCCGGCCGCCGTCGCGAGCTTCGCCGTGTACCTGCGCTGGGCGGTCGGCGACGCGCACGCGTGGAGCAGCTCCGAGGCAGCCTGGGGACGCGCCTTCACGCCAATGGGGCCCGTGCTGGCCGCGCGACGCCTGCCGGGCTTCGTCTCGCATCACCCCTGGCTGGCGCGCGACGTGGTCGCCCTCGGCGTGTACGCGATCCTCCTTTGCGTCGCGCGCCGCAGCGGCGTCTCCTGGCCCTGGCTCGTCTCGGCGCTCGTGGTCATCGTCGTGCCGCTCTTCTCCGGCACGGTCGAGTCCGAGGCGCGGTTCGGCCTGCTCGCGCTGCCGGTGTACTGGGGGCTCGCCGCGATCACGCGCAACCGCGCAGTCGAGACCGTGCTGCGCGCGCTCAGCGTCGCCCTGCTCGTGACTCTCGTCATCGTCCTGCCGTACGCCTGGCCGTGAACGTCGCGATCTGCATCCCTACCTACGACGAGCGCGAGAACATCGAGCGCATGCTTCGGACACTTCGCGCTGCCTATCCCGACGCGCGACTCGTCGTGATCGACGACAGCTCACCCGACGGCACGGGCGCGATCGCCGAGCAGCTCGCTTCGGAGCTCGGCGGAATCGACGTCCTGCACCGGGAGACCAAGGCAGGGATCGGACCGGCGTACGTGGCCGGGATGCGTCATGCACTCGAGCAAGGCGCGGACCTCGTCGTGACGATGGACTGCGACTTCTCACACGATCCGGCGGACGTCGCGCGTCTCCTTGCGCGCGGAGCGCGCGACCGACTCGTCGTCGGCTCGCGCTACGTCGCCGGCGGCTCGGTCGCGCGCTGGGGCCTGTTGCGGCGGGCCCTGTCGCGCGGCGGGTCGCTCTATGCACAGCTCGTCCTCGGTCTTCGCGTCCGCGACCTCACGGCGGGGTTCAAGTGCTACGGGCGCACGGTGCTCGAGAGCCTCGACCTCGACCGGATCGACGCCCGCGGCTACGGGTTCCAGATCGAAACGACCTACCGCGCAGCGCAGGCGGGATACAACATCGTCGAGATGCCGATCGCATTCACCGACCGGACGGCCGGACGCTCGAAGATGTCGCCCAGAATCGCGGTCGAGGCGATGGCGCTCGTGCCGCGGCTGCGCGCGACGCGTTCCGGCGTCGTCGCCGCAGTGCTCGCGGTCATTGCGGTCGCCGCGCGCCTGCCCCGCGTCTGGTCCGACTCGCTCTGGCAGGACGAGGTCGCCTCGGCGCGGATCCTCCGCCAGCCGACCTTCGGCGCGATGCTCCACCGCGTCGTGCGAACCGAGTCGACACCACCGCTTTGGTACTCGCTCGGCTGGCTCCTCCACACGGCGGGCGCATCGATCCTCGACGTGCGTCTGATCTCGGTGGCAGCCGGCGGCGCCACCGCGGCGATGGTCGTGCTGCTCGCGCGCGACGTGCTACCGCTCCGCCTGGCGGCGATCGCCGGCCTGCTCGCCGCGTTCGGCAACTCCGCGCTCGCCCACGGTCACGAGTTGCGCGCGTACGC
>Ga0070741_10004842_pt1 | contig 30897 bp, 32 predicted proteins | sample Coa_R1_4_FD_66440 | JGI IMG/M metagenome (GOLD analysis project Ga0070741, IMG submission 66440) | Surface soil microbial communities from Centralia Pennsylvania, which are recovering from an underground coalmine fire - Coalmine... | ecosystem: Environmental > Terrestrial > Soil > Unclassified ... | reverse complement strand
GTCACTTCGTCGACGTGCCGACACCCGAAGGGGCGACGGTGCGGATCGACGGCCTGCCGTTCCTCCTCTCCGACACGCCGGGCGCGGTCGCGGGACCGGGCCCCCTCCTCGGCGAGCACACGGACGCGGTCCTGTCCTCGCTCCTCGGGCTCGGCCCGGACGAGATCGCGGGGCTCCGCGCGGCGGGCGTCGTCGCCTGACCGCGAGCCACCGCGGTTGAAATTCACCGCCGAGCCGTGCCACGAGTGGAGGGCCGGATCCGCCGGCTCCCATGACGGGCATGCGCCCTCTCCTCCTCGCGCTCGCGCTTCTCGCTGTCGTCGTCCCGGCCGCTCGCGCCGAGGAGAAGTCGCGCGGCCTCCGCACCCCGCACCGCGATCCGTTCCCCTACCGGCGTGGCCGTCGGTCCGCCTACGAGAAGGCCAAGGACCTGCGCCAGCAGGCGGATCGGCTCCGCACGCGGGCCAGCGCGCTCAACGCCCGGGCCGCCTCGATGTGGGACCACGGCAATTACGACGAGTCGAACGACCTCGAGGAGCAGGCGAACGAGCTCACGGCGCAGCAGCGACGGCTCGAGGCGCGGGCGAGGGCGCTCGAGCTGAGCGGGGACGAGTCGGACGCGGACATCCCGGTCCTGGGCGACGGGCAATGACGGAGCCGCCGCGCTTCGCCTTCGTCACGGGCGGCTCGCGCGGCATCGGGCGGGCGATCGTGGAGCGCCTCGCGCGCGACGGGGCCGACGTCGCCTTCGTCTACCGGCGGGACGCGGCCGCCGCGGCCGAGGTCGAGGCGGCAGTCCGCGCCGTCGGACGCCGCTGCCTCGCGCTCCGCGCGGAGCTGGGGGCGCCGGACGAGGTCGCCGCTGCGCTCGACCGGCTGGACGCCGAGACGCCGCGCGTGGACGTGCTCGTCGCGAACGCGGCCGCGACCGCGTTCAAGCCGCTGCTCGCCGTGAAGCCCCACAACGTCGAGAAGACGTACGCGATCACCATCGGCGCGTTCCTCCAGATCGTGCAGCGGATCGCCCCGCGCATGCCGAGCACGGGTCGGATCGTCGCCATCTCCGGAATGGACACGCACCGGTACGTCGCGGGCCACGGCGTGCTCGCCTCGGCGAAGTCGGCGCTCGAGACGCTCGTCCGCTACCTCGCGATGGAGCTCGGCCCCCGCGGCATCACGGTGAACGCCGTGAACCCGGGCTACGTCGACACGGACTCCGTGAAGCTCCTCCTCGGTGACGCGGAGGGACGGCGGGCGTTCCTCGAGGAGGTCGCCGAGACGACCGCGCTCCGCGCGTTCGGCGAGCCCGCCGAGGTGGCAGCCGCGGTCGCGTTCCTCTGCTCGCCCGAGGCGAGCTGGATGCAGGGACAGGTGCTCTACCTCGACGGGGGCATCTTCCTCCATGCGCCGGGACACACGGTCCGCTGGTGGCGGCGGACCGGAAATCTCCGCGACTGACCGGCTTGCCTCCCGTCCCCGTCGCCGCGTAAGGTCGTCGCGCATGGCGGACCGCAGCCGCGCCGTCGTCTCCGTGATCGGCCGGGACCAGAAGGGCGTGGTCGCGCGGATCTCGACCTACCTCGCCGCGCACGACATCAACATCGAGGACATCGAGCAGCGCGTGATGGAGGGCCTCTTCATCATGACGATGCTCGTCGACCTCTCCGAGCTGACCACGACCCTCGACGACCTCGTGCTCGGTCTCCGGGCGATCGGTCAGGAGATCAGCATGGAGGTCACGGTCCGCCTCGCCGGCGGACCGCCCGAGCGGAAGCGCGTGGCGGTCCTGGTCACGAAGGAGCCGCACTGCCTGGAGGCGCTGCTGCACGACCGCGACGCCGGCGCGCTCGCCGGGGACGTCGTCGTCGTCCTCGCGAACCACCCCGACTTGGAGCCGCTCGCGCGCGCGCACGGCGTGCCCTTCCGCTGGTCGCCCTCGACCGACAAGGCCGCGCACGAGGAGTTCCTGCTGACGGAGCTCGCGAAGCATCGCCCGGACCTCGTCGTGCTCGCGCGCTACATGCAGATCCTCACGAAGCGCGTGATCGACCGATATCCGTTCCGCATCATCAACATCCACCCCTCGCTGCTGCCGTACCACCCCGGCTCGAACGCGTACAAGCAGGCGTGGGAGGAAGGCGTGCGCGTCTCCGGATGCACGGCGCACTTCGTCACCGAGCAGCTCGACGCCGGTCCCGTCATCCTCCAGGACGTCTTCCACATCCGCGTCGGCGAGGACTCGCTCGAGGACGTGAAGGCGCGCGGGCGCGCTCTCGAGGGCAAGGTGCTGTCGGCGGCGGTCCGGCTCTTCCTGAACGACCAGCTCGTGGTGAAGGACCGCAAGGTGATCTTCCGGCCCGGTCGCTTCCCGGGGCCGCCCGCGGGGGACGCCGCATGAGCGGGCCCGGCTTCACGGTCTGGGTGACGGGCGCGGACGGCGCCGCGCGCCGGACGCTCGGCGAGGAGATCGCGGCCCGCCTCCGCGAGCGCGGCCTCGACGTGGACGTCCTCGACGAGAGCGTCCCGGGCGTCGGCGCGCTCGTCGGGGAGGGCTTCGAGCGGCGCGTCGCCTGCGTCGCGGGCGCCCTCGCGCGCCACGGCGTCGCGACGGTCGTGACGCTCGCCGCGCCCACGCGGGCCGCGCGCGACGGCGCGCGCGCGGAGCTGCAGCGCATGATCGAGGTCTGGGTCCGCGGCCCCGCCGCCGAGCCCCCGAGCTACGAGCCGCCGGACCGGCCCGAAGTGGAAGTGTCCACGACCGAGCCTGCCGGCCAGGGCGCGACGCGGACGCTCAGGACCCTCGAGGTCCTGCGGCACCTGCCTCGCGACGAGCGCTCCTACTCGGAGAGCGAGGAGCGCGAGGTGATCCGCCGCCTGAAGGCCTTCGGGTACCTGTAGCGGCCGGTGGCCGCGCGCTGCTCGTGACTCGGGCGACCCCGCCGGTACGCGGGAGGGACGAGGCCTCATGCGCCGTCTCGCCCCCCTCACTACACGGCCGACGGCGCGGAGGCGGGAATGAACGGCAACGTCGCCGTGCACGGCGACCTCGGCAAGGGCGACGGCTGGGCGATCGACAGCTGGATGACGGGGCCGTTCCACGCCCTCGGCATCCTCGACCCGCTGCTCGGCGAGAGCGCCTTCGCGCCTCTACCGCGAGGCCGCCGGCCCCGGGAAGCTCCAGACCGCGGCGACGCTCGACGTGCTGCGCGGCCGCACGGGGAGCGCGAGCGGCGTCGCCTTCCCCGTCGTCTTCCCCGGGAACCCGGCCGTGATGCCGCTCACGACCTTCGAGGGACACGAGTCGACGGCCACCGACCCGAGCGCGGCGACGAACCTCGCCGCGCGCCGCGCCGTCGTCGTGATGCCGCGCGACCCGCTCCAGAACGGCGCGGCCTACGACGTCTCCGTCACGAGCGGGGGCGTCACGACGTCGTGGAGCTTCACGGTCCGCTGCCCCCGACCGGCCGGCGCGCCCGGCCTGGCGATCCGCCCGCCGCGCGTGCTATCGCCCGCCGGCATGGGCGAGCTCGACGGGCAGATCGCGTTCGTCACCGGCGCCGGCTCCGGCCTCGGGCGTGAGATCGCGCTCGCCTTCGCCGGCGCCGGCGCGCGGGTCGCGGTGAACGACCTGCGCGCGGAGGCGGCGCGCGCGACCCATGCGGCGCTCGCCGCGCTCGGGCGCGCGGCGTGCGAGCCCCTCGTCGGCGACGTCGCCGATCCGTCCCGGGTGCGGTCGTGGTTCGCGACCCTCGCGGGGGCGACCGGCGGCCGGCTCGACGTCCTCGTGAACAACGCCGGGCACGCCGACGCGGATCCCGAGACCCGGACGCGGCTCAAGCGGCAGGTCGAGGAGCTCCTCGGGACGGGCCGCGTGACGACGCCGCTCGAGGCGACGCGGCGGCTCTCGGACGAGCGCTGGACGCGGATGCTCGCCGTCCACCTGAACGGCACGTTCTTCTGCACGCGGGAGGCGCTCGCGCTCATGGGGCCGCGCGGCGCCGGCCGCATCATCAACATGGCGAGCATCGCCGGCACGACGGGCATCGCGAGCGTGCCGCACTACTCGGCGGCCAAGGCGGCGATCATCGGCTTCACGAAGGCCGTCGCGCGCGACGTCGGCCCGCAGGGCATCCTCGTGAACGCGATCGCGCCGGGGTACGTGGACACGCCGATTCTCGACGTGCTGGGCGAGGAGCGCGCCGCGCAGACGGCGCTCGTCGCCGCGCAGACGGTCGTCGGGCGCCTCGGCGAACCGCGCGAGGTCGCGGCGACGGCGCTCTTCCTCGCCGGGCCGGGCGCGACCTACTTCACCGGCCAGGTGCTCTCGCCGAACGGCGGCCTCGTCATCTGAAGCGCCACGGCGCTCACGGCGCGACGCCGTGCGCGGCCGCGAGGAGGTCCAGGGGATGGGCGACCTCGACGGGGACGCCGCGCCGGAGGGCCGTCGCGCGGATCTGGAGCACGCATCCGGGGTTCGCTGCGGCGACGACGGCCGCGCCGCTCTGCACGATGCGGTCGAGCTTCCGCTCCGCGAGGCGCGCCGCCATCGGCCGCTCCGTCAGGTTGTACGTCCCCGCGCTGCCGCAGCAGACGTCCGACTCCTCGAGCTCGACCAGCCCGAGGCCCGGAATCGCGCCGAGGAGGCGCCGGACCGCGGCGCGCACGCCCTGGCCGTGCGCGAGGTGGCAGGGGTCGTGGACCGCGACCGACCGCGCGAGGGCGCCGGCGGGCGCGGGAAGCCCGATCTCGTCGAGCAGCTCGAGCGCGTCGCGCGTGCGGCGCGCGACGTCGGCGGCGCGCCGGTCGCCGGGCAGGACGTGGCCGTAGCCGCGCAGGTGCGCACCGCAGCCGGCCGCGTTCGCGACGATCCAGTCCGCCGCCGGCGGGCCGAGGACGTCGAGCGTGCGCGCCGCGAGGCGGCGGCCGTCCGCCTCGCGCCCGAGGTGCGTCGCGAGCGCGCCGCAGCAGCCCTGCCCCGGCGGCACCAGGACGCGGACGCCGGCCCGCGCGAGGAGGGCCGCCGTCGCCCGGTTCGTGGCGGCGAACGCCGCGTCCGCGACGCAGCCCGTGAGGAGCACGGCCGTCCCGCGCGCCGGTCCCGCCGGCTCGACGACCGCGGGCAGCCGCGCGCGGGACGGCCGCGGCAGCGCCGCGGCGAACGCGAGCCAGCGGCCGATGCCCGCCGGCGCGCGGCGTGCGAGCCGCCCGAGCCACGCGCGCCCGGTGAACGGCCGCAGCGCCGCGAGCGCGGCGCGCGCGCGCGCCGGCGAAGCGAGCGTTGCGGCGAGGAGCGCCCGCGCGGCGCGGGCGTGCGGCGCGCGGCGCGCCTCCACCCAGGGACGCGCGGCCTCGATGAGCCGTCCGTACTCGACCCCGGAGGGGCACGCCGTCTCGCACGCCCGGCAGCCGAGGCAGAGGTCCAGATGGCGCACCACGTCGGCGGTCGGGTCGAGCCGGCCCGCGTCGAGCGCCCCCAGCAGGTGGATGCGCCCCCGTGGCGAGTCGGCCTCCTCGCCGAGCTCCAGGTACGTCGGGCATGCGGCGAGGCAGAGCCCGCAGTGGACGCACGCGTCGAGGAGCCGCCGCTCGAGGAACGCCATCAGAGGCCGCCGACGAACCGCCCGGGCGCGAAGAGCGCCCCGGGGTCGAGGGCGGCCTTCACGCCGCGCATGAGCGGAAGCCCCGGTCCCGGGTCGCCCCAGACGTCGAGCGCCCGCTTGACGCCCGGCGCCGCCCGCTCGACGACGAGCGACCCGCCCCGCGCCTCCATGCGCGGACGGAGGTGGGCGACGAGACGCGGCACCGGGGCCTCCGCGGCGACGGCCGCATAGACGACGCCGCACGCGACGTGCGCGAGGGTCCGGACCGCGGTCCCCGCCGCGCGCGCCGCCGCGTCGATGTCCCGGAGGGCGGCGCCGACGTCGCCGGGGAGCACGCCCGCGCGCAGCACCGCGGCCGCGGGCTCCCCCGGCATGTCCGCCGCGCGCCCGCGCGCCGCGACGGGATCGACGTCCGCCACGCGTGCGCCCCGGCGCTCGGCGAGCGCGCGCATCGCGGCCGCGCCCGCCGCGACCTCCTCGGCGACGCCGGCGAACCCGACCGAGACCCGCTCCCCCTCGAGCACGAGCCAGAACGGCTCGACGGCCGCGTCCCGTGCGGCGAGCGCCAGGTCGGCGGCGGCCCCGACGTCGCCGCACGCGGCGACGAGCGCCCGGCCGCACGGCGGCCGCGGCCGGACCTTGAACGTCGCCTCGACCAGGACGCCGAGCGTGCCGAGCGCGCCCACGTGGAGCTTCGGGAGATCGTAGCCCGCGACGTTCTTCACCACCCGCCCGCCGCCCGCGACGAGCGCGCCGTCGGCCCCGACGACGCGGACGCCCAGGAGGAGGTCGCGGACGCGGCCCTGCGACGCGCGGAGCGGGCCGAAGAGCCCGGCCGCGACGAGCCCGCCGACGGTCGTCCGCCCCGCGCGCGGCGGGTCGAGCGGCAGCCACTGGCCGGCGCCGGCGAGCACGTCGGCGAGCGCGGGGAGCGGGCAGCCGGCCTCGACCGTCACCGTCATGTCGCCCGCCCGGTGGTCGAGGACGCGGGCGAGACGCGCGACGTCGAGCAGGACGTCGAGCCGCGCCGGCGGCGCGCCCACGTCGAGGTGGGCCCCGAGGCCGCGGGCAAGGAGCGCGGCGCCCGCGCCAGCCGCGGCGCGGACGCATGCACGCACCTCGTCGACGGTGCCGGGCCGAACGACGGCGCGCGGCACGACGCCGTCGACCGCGTCCGCGGCCCCGCCCGGCCGGACGTGCGCGGCCCCCACGATCTCCGCCCACGGCGTCACAGCGCCGCCTGGCGGCGCGGCGCGCGCGTCTCGACGCAGACCTTCGCGTCGGGGAAGATCTTGTGCGGGTTGGCGCGGCCGGCGGGGTCGAAGACCGCGCGGATCGCCGTCATGGCGCGGAGGTCGTCGGGGCCGAAGAGGAGCGGCATCTCGGCGATCTTCTCGACGCCGATCCCGTGCTCGCCCGTGAGGCTCCCGCCCAGCTCGACGCACGCCTCGAGGATCTCGCGGCCCGCGGCGAGCACCCGCCGCACCTCGTCGGGATCGCGCGCGTCGAAGAGGAGGATCGGGTGGATGTTCCCGTCACCGGCGTGGAAGACGTTCCCGATGCGGAGCCGGTGCCGCTCCCCGGCCGCGGCGATCCGCCGGAGGATCTCGGGGACGCGCGTGCGCGGGACGACGCCGTCCTGCGTGCAGTAGTTCGGCGCGAGCCGGCCGACCGCGCCGAACGCGCGCTTGCGGCACTTCCAGAGCGCCGCGCGCTCGGCCTCGTCGCGCGCGACGCGGATCTCGCGCACGCCGTGCGCGCGGCAGACGCGCTCGACCCGCGCGACCTGCGGCTCGAGGCCGGCCGCGGGGCCGTCGAGCTCGATCAGGAGCACGGCGCCCGCATCCACCGGGAGCCCGACGCGATACGCGACCTCGACGGCACCGATCATGAGCCGGTCCATCATCTCGAGCGCCGCCGGGACGATGCCGTCCGCGATGATGCCCGAGACGGCCTCGCTCGCCGCCTCGACCGAGTCGAAGACCGCGAGCAGCGTCCGCGTGCCCTCGGGCGTGCGGACGAGCCGGAGCGTCGCCCGCGTCACGATCCCGAACGTGCCCTCGGCTCCGACCGCGAGCCCGACGAGGTCGTAGCCGGGGCGATCCTCGACCGCGCCGCCGAGCTGGACGAGGTCCCCGGTCGGCAGCGCGAGCTCGACGCCGAGGACGTGGTTCGTCGTGACGCCGTACTTGAGGGTGTGCGGGCCGCCCGAGTTCTCGGCGACGTTTCCGCCGATCGTGCACGCGGGCTGGCTCGACGGATCGGGCGCGTAGTGGAGCCCGTGCGCGCGGACGGCGTTCGTCACCCACTGGTTCACGACGCCGGCCTCGACCGTGACGCGGCGGTTCGTCGCGTCGATCGCCTCGATCCGCTGCATGCGGCTCGTGCAGACCATGACGGGCGCGCCGACGGGCAGCGTGCCGCCGGAGAGGCCCGTGCCGGCGCCGCGCGGCACGAACGGAATGCCGCCGGCCGCGAGGAGGCGGAGGACGGCGCCGACCTCGGCGGGCGCGCGCGGGAGCACCACCAGCTCGGGCGCCGCCCGCTCGAGGGTGTAGCCGTCGCACTCGTAGACGAGGAGCGCCGCGGCGCCGTCGATCACGCCGTCGTCGCCCACGACGGCGCGCAGGGCCGTGACGAGCGCGCCCGACAGCATGTCCACGGCGGTTCTAGAAGATCGCCCGCGCGACCGCCAGCGGGAACCGCCGCGGCGGTCGTGGGTCGGTTTGCGTGACGACGGCCGACCCGGGAGCGCGGGGGGGGGAGTCGTCGCGGGGGCGAGCGCACCACCAGCACGACGTCCATGCCGCATCGCAAGACGTGGCGGTGCACCTCGTCGTCTCCGCGAGGACTCCCCCGCGCTCCCGCGCGACGTGGTACGACCGCGAACCGACCCACGACCCGTGCGGAATCGGGTTGTCCCTCTCGTCGCCCGCGTGTACAGTGCGCGCGCCGTGAGCCCGACCCCCGGGGAATTCTCGCCGCCCGCGCGCCTGCTGCTCGGCCCCGGCCCGTCCGACGTCCACCCGCGCGTGCTGCGCGCGATGTCCGCGCCGCTCCTCGGGCACCTGGACCCGGCGTTCGTCGCGATGATGGAGGACGTGAAGGCGCTCCTCCGCGTCGTCTTCGCGACCGAGAACGCGCTCACGTTCCCGGTCTCGGGCACGGGCAGCGCCGGCCTCGAGGCCTGCCTCGTGAACCTCCTCGAGCCCGGCGACGAATTCGTCGTCGGCGTGAACGGCGTCTTCGGTACGCGTCTCGCGGAGGTGGCCGAGCGCGCCGGCGCCCGAATCGTCCGCGTCGAGGCGCCGTGGGGTCGCGTCGTCCGCCCCGAGCAGGTGGAGGCGGCGCTCGCGAACTGCCGCCGCCCGAAGCTCGTCGCGCTGGTCCACGCCGAGACCTCGACGGGCGCCTGGCAGCCGCTCCCGGACGCCGCGCGCCTCGCGCACGACCACGGCGCGCTCTTCTTGACCGACTGCGTGACGTCGCTCGGCGGCGCGCCCGTCGAGGTCGACGCGTGGGGCGTCGACGCCGCGTACAGCGGCACGCAGAAGTGCCTCTCGTGCCCGCCGGGGCTCGCGCCGGTCACCTTCGGCCCGCGCGCCGTCGAGGTGCTCCGCGGCCGCAAGACCAAGGTGCAGAGCTGGTACCTCGACGTGACGCTGCTCGAGAAGTACTGGGGCGAGGAGCGCGCGTACCACCATACGGCGCCGATCTCGACGAACTACGCGCTCCGCGAGGCGCTCCGGATCGTTGTCGAGGAGGGCCTGCCGGCGCGCTTCGCGCGGCACCGGAAGAACCACGAGGCGCTCGTCGCGGGGCTCGCGGCGCTCGGCCTCGGGCTCGCGACGGAGGAGGGGCACCGCCTCCCGATGCTGAACGCGGTCAGCGTGCCGGACGGCGTCGACGAGGCGCGCGTGCGCGGGCGCCTCCTCGCCGCGCACGGGATCGAGATCGGCGGCGGTCTCGGGCCGATGAAGGGGAAGGTGTGGCGGATCGGGTTGATGGGGGAGTCGAGCCGCCAGTCGTCCGTGTTGGCGGTGCTCGCGGCGCTCGAGGACGCGCTGCGGGCGGAGGGCCGCCGGGTGGCGCCCGGCAGCGCGCTCGCGGCGGCGCAAGCGGTCTACGCCGGCTAGCGGCGGCCGCGGCACTCGCGGTCGCGACCGCGGGGTGCGGCGTGCTTCGGGCGCGCCCGCCGGGCCCGCTCGTCCCGGTCGGCGCCCGCGCCGTGCCGCCGCTCGCGGACGACATGGAGCTCGAGTCGCTTCGCGTCGCGATCGCCCGCACGCTTCCCGCCTACCGCGACCCGGCGGACGCCGACGCCGCCCGCCGGCTCCTCGACATCCTCGCGACGACGGCCGACCCCGGCGCGCGGCGCGCCGCCGTCGCGGCCGCGTTCGAGGTCGTTCGCGTACGCGACCCCGTCCTGCTCACCGCCTACTACGAGCCGGAGATCGAGGGGCGCCTCGTGCGCGACGCGACGTACCGCCATCCGCTCTACGCGCGCCCGCCCGACCTGGTCGACGTCGACCCGCGCGCGCTCGGCGGCCGGTGCGGATGCCGGCGGCTCGTGGGGCGGGTCGAGGACGGCCGCCTCGTGCCGTACCCGAGCCGGGGGGAGATCGAGGCGGGGGCGCTCGCCGGCCGGGGGCTCGAGCTCGCATGGGCCGCCGACCCGCTCGCCGTCTTCATGCTCCACGTCCAGGGCTCGGGGCTCCTGCGTCTCGCCGACGGCCGCCGCATCGGCCTCCGCTTCGCCGGGACGAACGGCCGGCCCTACCGGAGCCTCGGCCGCGCGCTCGCCGAGCGCGGGCTCCTCACGCCCGACCACGCGACCGTCCCCGACATCCGCCGCGCGCTCGCCGCGCTCCCCGCCGCCGAGCAGGCGGCGCTCCTCGCGACGAACGAGCGCTACACCTTCTTCCGCGTCGCGGCCGGCGGCCCGGTCGGCAGCCTCGGGGTCGAGCTGACACCCGGCCGGTCGATCGCAACCGATCCCCGCTGGGTGAAGGCGGGCGCGCTCGCGTACCTCGCGACGCCGAGCGTCCGCCGCTTCGTCGTCGCGCAGGACGCCGGGGCCGCGATCGTCGGCGCGCACGCGGACCTCTTCCTCGGCGCGGGCGCCGAGGCGGAGGAGACGGCGGGCCGGATGCGCGAGCGTGGGGCGCTCTACGTGCTGCGCCCGCGGCGGGGGCACCAACCGGCGGCCGTCGCGCTCGGCCGCCGCACGAACGGAGGACCATGATGCGACGGACACTGGGGACGGTCGCGATCGCGCTGGCGCTCGCGGCGGGGGGCCGCCGGGGCTGAGGAGGCCGGCTTCGTCGTCGAGCCCGGCGCCGACGTCCGCAGCGTGCTCGCGAGCCAGACGGGCAAGACGGTGACGCTCCGGCTGCACGGCGGCGAGGAGATCGGGGGCAAGGTGAAGCTCGTCGGGAACGCGCTCGTTCACCCGACGCAGGTGACGGGCCGCGACTTCTACGACGCCGCCCTGCGGGCCGACGCGGTCGAGGCCGTCATCGTGCGGGCGCGGACGCAGTAGCCGCCGTTTCGCGCCCGTCACGTCGTCTGCTAGAGCGGTTGTGCGGCCGTCGCGCCGCCAGCCGAAGGGAGGGACTCGATGACCGACCTGCTGAGTCAGCCGGGCATGCGTCTCTACGCCGTCTGCGCCGCCGTCCTCGTCCTCAAGATGTGGCTCACGGGGAACGGCACCGGGCTCCTGCGCGTGCGGAAGGGCGTCTTCATCTCGCCCGAGGACTACGCCGTGACCGGCCGCCCCGCGGCCACGGCCCCCGACGAGCAGGTCGAGCGCGTTCGGCGCGCGCACCGGAACGACCTCGAGAACATCCTCCCCTTTCTCGTCGTCGGCTTCCTGCTCGCCGCGAGCGGGGCGTCCTACGGGCTCCTCTGGTGGCTCTTCGTGCCGTTCACCCTCGCCCGCGTGCTGCACACGGTCTTCTACGCGGCCGCGATGCAGCCGTGGCGGACGCTCGCGTTCGAGGTGGGGAACGTCGCGCTCCTGGTCGCGACCCTCGCCCTCCTCGTCCGCGCCTGGTGATCACTCCCCGCTCGGGGGCGTGACCGACTCCGGGACGAGCTCGACCGGAAGGCCGCGGCCGATCGACGAGCCGAAGAAGGAGAGGAGCCAGGCGCTCGTGTACTTCTGGAGGAAGAGCCGGTGGATCGCCTCGACCCGCTTCGGGTCCGTCACCGGCACGGCGGTCGTCTGGAACGTGTAGCCGCCCGTTCGCACGACGACGGACGGATCTTTCCGCAGGTTGCGGTACCAGTCGGTCTTCCCGCTCTTCCCCGCCTGGACGACGATCCGGCCGTCGTCCACGACGAACCAGATCGGCTTCGTGTGCCGGCGGCCGCTCTTTCGGCCGACGGTCGTGATGTCGAGCGTCGACTGGTCGCGCACGCGTTCGAGGGCGGTCGCGACGTCGCGCGGCACGGTCGCGGCCACGGCGAGCGCGACGGCGGCGAGGACGGGGGCGACGGCGCGCCGGAGCGCCCGGCTCACGCGTGCTCCGGCTTCAGCATCGAGGTCACGAACCGGCTCGTGACCGCATGCGGAAGGAACCGCGCCGCGGCCGCCAGCACGGCGTTCATGGTCCCGTTCACGAGGACGGTCGTGCGACCGACCGCGCGCACCGCCTGATCGGCGACCGTGTCGGCCGACATCCACGCGAAGCTCGGGAGCGTCGAGACGTCGACCTTCGCGTGCTCCTGGAACTCGGTCCGCGTGAGGCCCGGGCAGACGCAGAGGACCTGGACTCCCGACCCGCGGAGCTCGACGGCGATCGCCTCCGAGAAGCTCAGCACGAAGGCCTTCGTGGCCGCGTAGGTCGCCATGAAGGGGCTCGGCGAGAAGCCCGCAACCGAGGCGACGTTCACGATGGCGCCGCGGCCGCGTGCGACCATGCCGGGCAGGCACCGCCCGGTGAGGTCGACGAGCACCTCGACGTTCAGGCGGATCTGGTCGAGCTCGTGCGCGACCGGGAGGCGGGCGAAGCCGCCGGCCGTGCCGACGCCCGCGTTGTTGACGAGCCAGTCGACCGTGAAGCCGCGGCCCTCGACCCGCTCGACGAGCGCCGCGGCCGCGCCGGGGGCGACGAGATCGCACGCGATCGTGTCGACGCGGATCGGGTGCGTGGCCTCGAGCTCGCGCGCGAGCGCCTCCAGCCGGTCGGCGCGCCGCGCGACGAGAACGAGGTGGCGACCGTCGCGCGCGAGACGGCGCGCGAACGCCGCGCCGATCCCGCTCGACGCGCCGGTCACGAGGACGACGTCTTCCGCCATGGGTCACCTCCAGGGATTCGGCCCCCCGGTTAGCACGCCGGGCGCACGGTGCACAGTCGGTTGACACCCCTGGGACGGCGGGCCATCACACCGGGCGATGGCTCATCTCACCCTCGACGAGTTCACGGCCGCCGTGACCGCGCTCGGACGGCACTTCGGCTTCGAGCGCGTCCGCGACCGGCTCGCGCACATGAACGCGTTCACGTCCCGGCGCGGGCTGAACGACGCCCGCGCACTCGCGACCCGCCTCCATCAGCTGACCGGAGGGCTCCGCCGCCCCGTCGCCGGCACGTACGCGTTCTCCGCCCTGTGGAACGAGATGGTCTCGGCCGGCGTCGGCGAAGAGGGCGAGAAGAAGCTCGAGGCGATCGCCGACCGCGTGAACGCGTGCCTCGGGCCCGACGAGACCATCGTCGCGGGAAAGGAGGAGGACCTGGACCGCGCGCTCGCGGACTATCGCGAGACGCTCGCCGCCGCGACCGCCCCGGACGTCGCGACGATCGACATGCTGTTGAAGGCGGTGCCATCCGTCGCGCAGAGGCTCCGGGCACCCGCCCCGCCGGCGCGGCCCGAGCCGCTCGCGTAGGATCCGGATGGCGCGCGACACGGTCGCGCTCCCCGAGGAGCGGCTTCCCGTCGTCGAGGACGCCGACGTGGTCGTCGTCGGCGGGGGCTCGGCCGGGACGGCGGCCGCCGTGACCGCGGCGCGCGCCGGCCTCCGCACGGTCCTCGTCGAGGACTCGCCCTTCCTCGGCGGGATGTCGACGGGCGGCTGCGTCGGCACGTTCTGCGGCTTCTACTACCGGGAGCGGAACGGCGACCTCGTGCGGCTCGTCGGCGGCTTCGCCGCCGAGGTGATGGACGCGCTCGGCGCGCGCGGCTTCTGCTACGGGCCGGTGCCGTTCAAGACGACGGCGGCCGTGCCGTACGTGCCGTGGGGTCTCAAGACCCTCTACGACGCGATGGCCCGCGCCGAGGACCGCCTCACGGTCTACCTCCACGCGCGCTTCGTCCGCGCGCTCGCGCCCGGCGGCGCGATCGAGGCCGTGACCGTCGCGACGCGGAGCGGCTACGTCGCCGTGCGCGCGCCCTACTTCATCGACGCGAGCGGCGACGCGGCGCTCGCCCTCGCGGCCGGCGCGCCGACCGCCGTCGGCGAGACGATCCAGTTCCCGTCGATGATGTTCTACATGCAGCACGTCGATCTCGAGGCGGCGATGCCTCACCTGCTCGCGTTCGGCGAGCTGCTCGGGCGGCACTTCGAGACGGCCGGGCTCCCGCGGCGCTCGGGGAATCTCATCCCCACCGGGCGGCCGGGCGAGGTGCTCGTCGCGATGAGCCGGGTCGCGATCGCCGGGCGCGCCGTCGACGCGAGCGACCCGCACGAGCTGACGCTCGGCGAGATGCTCGGCCGCGAGCAGGCGGCGCGGTGCGCGGACTTCCTCCGCGCGCACGTGCCGGGCTTCGGCGACGCGTTCATCGCCGACACGGCGCCCCGTCTCGGCGTCCGCGAGACGCGCCGGCTCCTCGGCCGCTACGCCCTCACCGAGGCCGACGTCCTCGGCGGACGCCGGTTCGACGACGGCATCTGCCGCGCGGCGTGGCCGATCGAGCTGCACGTCGCGGACGGGCGGACGGAGTGGCGCTTCCTGGAAGACGGGCTCTGGTACACGGTGCCGTTCCGCTGCCTCGTGCCGGAGGGCGTCTCGAACCTGCTCGTCGCCGGACGCTGCGTCTCGGCGACGCGCGAGGCGTTCGGGTCGGTCCGCGTCATCGGGCCGTGCATGGCCGAAGGCCAGGCGGCGGCGGCGGCCGTGGCCCTCGCGCGTCCACACGGGACGCGGCCGGGAGACGTCGACGCGGGCGAGCTGCGCGCGCGCCTCGCGGCGCTCGGCGCCCTCCTTTGACCGCCGCGCCTTGTGTCGCACCCGCCCGCCCGTTACCGTTGACGGTCGAGGGGCTGGGGAGGAGACGTCCGGATGCGGCGACTGACAGGGGCTTTCATGGCGATGGCGCTCGTGTGGGGCCTCTCGTCCCCGGCGCGCGCCGAGTTCGACGAGGACGAGTTCGCACGCAAGACGATCCCGAGCTACGCGATCGCGACCCCCCAGAAGGGGCAGCCGCCGGTCGACACGGTGATCGGGCAGGTGCGGACGTACCGCATCCGCAAGGGCGACACGTTGATCGACCTCGCCCGCTACTACGACCTCGGCTACAACGAGCTCCTCGACGCGAACCCGGCGATCGACCCCTGGGTCCCGCCCGCGGGCGCGACGATCCTGCTGCCGACGGAGTGGATCCTCCCCTGCTGCTCGTACGAGGGCATCGTCGTGAACATCCCCGAGATGCGTCTATTCTTCTACCGGCGCTCGCCGCAGGATCCGCGCACGACGATCGTCAACACGTACCCCGTGGGACTCGGGCGCGACGACTGGCGGACGCCGTCCGGAAAGTTCAGAATCCGGGGCAAGACGGTCAACCCGCAATGGAACATCCCGGAGTCCATTCGCAAGGAGCACATCGCCGAGCGCGGCGATCCCCGAACGTTCATCCCGGGCGGTGCGCCAGACAATCCGCTCGGCAAGTACAGGATCGAGCTCACGCTGCCGCTCTACGGCATCCACGGCACGGACATTCCGTGGGGCGTCGGCATGCAGGTGAGCCACGGCTGCGTTCGCCTCTACCCGGAGGACATCGAGCGCCTCTTTCCGATGGTCGCGGTCGGGATGCCGGGCGAGTTCGTGTACCAGGCGGTGAAGGCCGGCCGGAAGGCGGGGGCCGTCTACGTGGAGTCGCATCGGGACATCTACGGGTACTCCCCGGCGCCGTATCAGGAAGCGGTGGGCGCGGTGGCGCGCGCCGGGCTCACGGACCAGATCGACGAGCAGCTGCTGGTCGCGGCGCTCGAGGACGCGGGCGGCATGCCCGTCCGCGTGTCCCGCGATCCGAACGATCCGGCGCCGATCGTGAACGCGTCGAGCGCCTCGCCGGAAGGCGCGGAGGGCGGTGGTGACGGAATTCCGCCTGCGCACGACGGCGAAGCGCGAGATGATTGACCTCACCGACCGCGTGGCGGCGATCGTCGCGCGGGCGGACGTGGCCGAAGGCCTCTGCAGCGTCTACACGCCGCACGCGACCGCTGCGATCGTCGTCAACGAGAACGACGATCCGAACGTCTGCGTCGACGTGCTCGACGCGCTCGACCGCCTGATCCCCGCCGGCGTCTGGCGGCACGATCGCGTCGACGGCAACGCCGCCTCGCACATCCAGGCCGCGATCCTCGGGCCGGGCGAGACGATTCCCGTCCGCGACGGGAAGCTCTGCCTCGGCCGCTGGCAGGCCGTGATGCTGGTCGAGCTGGACGGGCCGCGCGAGCGGCGCGTCCTCGTGACCGTCCGTTAGTCCCGCCTGCGCGCGCTCAGGCGGTCTTCTGGTGCAGGTCGGGCTCTCCGCTCTCGGTCGGAAGGGCCACGACCTTCGGGCGCCGGCCGGTCGGGTTGCGCTCCCGCCACTCGCGCAGGCCGCGCCGCACGTACTCCGCGTTGATCTCGAGCGTGTCGCAGATGTTCTCGAAGGAGAACAGCCAGCTGCGGTCGGTCGACGTCACCCACTCCCGCGACTCCTCGAACATCTGGCGGCCTCGGGGATCCCGCGCGTGCGCGTACTTCTGGTAGCAATCGATCGCGTCTTCGAGCACGGCGAGCATCAGCAGGCGCTCCCGCTCGAGTCCGCCCTCGCGGCGAAACGCCGCGAAGAACTGGGCCGGCAGGAGAACGTCCGGCTCGAAGAGGCCCGCCAGCCGATCGTGTCCGGCCGAGAAGCCCCGCTTTCCTTTTGCAACCATTCTGCCCGCCTCCCCTCCGAATGGGCGCCACCTGGCCGCCCACCGCTGGCGCAACGCGCCAGGTCACCTACCACGCTCGCGAGTTGCAAAAGAACCACCCGGGGATGAAAAAGCTTTCCACCCGGGATTAGCGCCCCTTATCGCAAAGCGCGGGAAGAAAGCAAGGACCTTCGGTGTAGATTCGCACCGGACCGAAGGGCTACCCGTGACGGTGGAGCCCCAGGACCTCCGTCTCGGGGACCCCGCCCGCCGAGACGCCGGCGACCGTGATCGCGAGGGCGACGAGCGCGCATCCTGCCGCCGCCGCGTAGGGCGCCCGTCCGCCGAGCGCGTCGAAGACGAAGCCACCGCTCGCCGGACCGACCACCCGGGCGGCGGCCGAGAGCGACTGCGAGACGCCGAGCACCCCGCCCTGCCGCCTCGCCCCGGCCGTCTTCGAGACGAGGCTTGAGAGGGATGGGCTCGAAAGCCCTTGCCCGGCGACGACGAGGCCGAGCGCCGCGAGGAGCGTCCCCGCGCCCTCCGCCCGCGGGATCCAGGCGAGGCCGACGGCGAGCGCGACCGTGCCGGCCAGCACGAGCTGTCGCTCCGGGAGACGGCGGTTCAACCGCCCGACGAGGACCCCCTGCACGACGACGGCGACGACGCCCATGTAGAGCCAGAGCGCGTCCACGGCCGCCGGGCCGTAGCGGAAGAGGTGGTTCGCCGCGAGCGAGAACGTCCCTTCGAGGACGGCAAAGCAGAGGGTGACGAGGAAGAAGACGGCGAAGAGCGGCGCCGCACCCGCCGGCGCAGCCGCCTCCCGGAGCGCGGCGGCGGACAGCGGGTGCCGGAACGGCCGCGGCGCGCGCGCGGCGGGCGGCAGCGACTCGGGCAGGCGGAGGCTCGCGAGGAGCACGTTCGCGAGGCAGAGGAGCGCCGCCGCGAGCTCCGGCACGCTGGGACCGACGAGCGAGAGCGCGCCGCCGAGCGCCGGGCCGACGACCATGCCGAGCCCGAACGCCGCGCCGATCATCCCCATGCCGCGTGCGCGGTCCGCGGCCGTCGTGACGTCCGCGATGTACGCCTGGGCGACCGGTACGTTCGCGCCCGCGAGACCGGCGAGGGTGCGCGCGACGAACAGCATGGCGAGCGCCGCGTCGCCGAGCCACCACGCGGCGGCGAGAAGGAGGTAGCTCACGGTCGATCCCGCGAGGCTCACGAGGAGCACCGGGCGGCGGCCGACGCGATCCGAGACGCGGCCCCAGACGGGCGCGAACAGGAGCTGCATCAGCGAGTACACGGCGATCAGCGCGCCCGCCTCGAACGGCGTCGCCCGCAGGCGCTCGGCATAGATGGGCAGGAGCGGGATGACGATCCCGAAGCCCAGCAGGTCGATGAAGACGGTCAGGAAGAGGACGGCGAGCGGCGCGCGAGCGGCCGGCGGCGACACCGCGCGAGGAAACCGGAAAGGATGCGGGCAGTCAACACTGCACGTTCGACGCCGAACGCGGACGCGCCGCGCGCGCGAGCCGCGCCATCACGGCGCTCGCCTCGTCGAGCAGCGCGCGGCGGAGGCGGGGCGTCGTCGTCTCGAGGTAGCAGTCGCGCAGCGCCCGGAGGCTGCGCGCGAGCTCGCGCGTGCGCGCCGCCTCCGGGCCGCGGCTTGCCGCGGCCCGCTCCTCGGCGTCGCGCAGGGCGGAGGCCATCGCCTCGAGCGCGAGGTCGAGCGTTCCGTCGTCCGCGCAGAGGAGCGGCGGCGAGACGGGACGCGGGCGGCGCGCGCGTGCGGGCGAGCGGAAGCCGTGTCGGCGCAGAACCCCGACGACGACGCCGATCACGCGCACCCGCTCGGCGCCCACGACGAGCGGCAGCATCTCGCGGTTCGCGGGCTGGAGCCGGACGCGTCCGTTCGGCTCCCGGAAGAGCCGCTTCACCGTGACGCCGCCGTCGACCTCGGCGACGATCGTCTGTCCGTTCTGCGCCGTCTCCCGCGGCTCGACGATCAGGTAGTCGCCGTCGTGGATGCCCTCGTCCGTCATCGACGTCCCGCGGACGCGCAGCGCGAAGACCTTCCGCCCCGTCCACAACCCCGGCGGCACCGTGAGCACGTCCTCCACCGCGAACGCTTGGAGCGGCGTGCCCGCCGCGACCGTCCCGAGGAGCGGGACGGCCATCCCGTCCCCCTCCTCCACCGCGATCCGCCGCCATTCCCTCGCCGAGCCCGCTTCCATCCTGCCACCTCCCCGGCTCCCCGGAGCGCTGATCAATAGATGAGTGCTCCCCTAGGCGAAGAAATGGCGAAAGTCAAGCCTGGATGGCCCCCGGGTTTCGGTCCAAGGCTCGGCGAAGGCTAGGCGCGGTACTCCGCGTATCTGATCAGCGGCTCGGCCTGCCGGTTCCACTCGCCGACCCACTTCTCCGCGATGACGCGAGCGGGGGACCGCCCGCGGTCGAGCTGCTCGCCGAGCCGCTCGAGGTAGACGCGTTCGTCGCGTCCCTCCTCGTCGAAGACCGCCTGCCGGCGGAGCCCCTCCTCACCGATCGCGTACAGCTCGCGCGCGAGCTCGAGCACCTTGATGCCGCGGAAGCGGGCCAGGAGCGCCTCGCGGTGCACGTCGCGGTAGAGGGCGACGTGCTCCTCGAAGCTCCATCGCTTGACGAGGTCCCAGGCGGCATCGAGACAGTCCGCGGTGTAGAAGACGCCCTTCACGAGCGCGGGGAGCGCCAGCATCCGTTCCGGCGGCTGGCTGTCGGCGGAGCGGATCTCGATGTAGCCCTTCAGGCGGACCTCCGGAAAGAGCGTCGTCAGATGGAGGTTCCAGTCGTCCATCGTGGCGCGCGTCCCCGCGGCGCCGTCCCGGAGGAAGCGACGGAAGGGGATGCCGGTCACGTCGGTCACGTAGCTCCCGTTCCGGAGGATGAAGTAGAGGGGGACGTCGAGCGCCCAGTCGACGTAGTCGCCGAAGCCGGCGCCGTCGCGGAAGACGAAGGGAAGGAGGCCGCAGCGCGCGGGATCGGTGTCGGTCCAGATGTGGCCCCGGTAGCTCATGTAGCCGTTCAGGCGGCCCTCGGACACCGAGGAGTTCGCGAACATCGCGTTCACGAGCGGCGCGATGCCCATGCCGACGCGGAGCTTCTGCATGGCGTCGCGCTCGTCGGAGTAGTCGATGTTCGCCTGCACCGTCGCCGTCTGCTTCATCATGCGCTGGCCGAGGGTGCCGACGCGCGTCATGTAGGGACCCATGATCGCGTAGCGACGCTTGGGGACCCACTCGATCTCGTCGACCGTGCTGACCGGCTGGATCCCGAGCCCGAGCGAGGCGAGGCCCAGGTCCGTGCCGACGCTCACGACCTCCCGCACGTGCGTCCGGAGCTCCTCGTGCGCGCAATGGATGTTGGGGCACTGCACGCCCGAGAGCTCGAGCTGCCCCCCCGGCTCGAGCGTGATCGACGCGCCCTCCCGGGCGAGCGCCACCGTCCGGCCGTTCTCCTCGCGCGGCTCCCAGCCGTAGCGCCTCGCGAGCTCGCGCAGGAGCGTCTCGATGCCGCGCGGCCCCGAGAAGGGCGCCGCCCGGCCGGTCGCGCGGTCGACGACGACCTTCTCGTACTCGGTGCCGATCATCCACCGCGCCCGCGGACGACCCGCCGCGTGCAGCTGCTCGACGAGCTGCTCGACGCTTCGGATCGGGGCCGCGTGGGCGCTCTCCCGAAAGTCCGTCAAGGGGAGCTAGGTTAACCAGGGGGATCGAGCCGTCGCAAGGACGGCCGGCTCAGGGGCCGAAGAGGCGGGCGTGGTACGCCCGGAGGAGAACCGCGAGGGCGAGGCCGACGGCGATCGCGACGGCGGGAAGCTCGGCCGGCACGAACGGCTGCCGCCCGCGGAGCACGGCCGCGAACGGCACGATCGACGTGGCCCGCACGAGGCCGGCGTATCCCCGGACCTCGGCCGCTTTCCGGGTGTCCTGGTGGCGGGCGCCGATCCAGGCGAAGAGCGGGAACCCGCCGAAGAAAAGCACGTCGCCGAGCGTCCCGTTCACGAGGAGGTGTGCCGCGCCGAAGAGGCCGAACCCGGCGAGCATCGGGTGGCGCGTGACGCGCACGAGCCCGCGCGCCACCGCGGGACCGCGGGCCAGCATCGCGCTCGGCGCCGTCGACGACGGGAGCACGGAGGCGACGACCAGGATCGTGGCGAGGCCCATGAGCACGTGATTCACGAAGCGGGCCGCCCCGGGCGGCCCGAGCGAGAGCCAGAGGAGCGGCCCGGCGTGCTTGTGCGTCGCGAAGATCCAGACGAGGGGGACGAAGAGCCCGAGCGCGACCAGGGAGTAGACGCCGCGAAAGCCGTCCGCGCCGAGGCGCGCGATCGCCGCGGGCCGGACACGCGCGCTCGAGAGGGCGAGGTGTGTCGCCATGAACGCGGCCCAGAGCAGCCCGATCGCGACGGCGGCGTCCATCACTCCCTCCGGCGCGCCGCGAGCGCTTCCTGCACCGCCCGGTGCCGCTCGCGGGTGAGGGGAAAGTGCCAGAAGAGGACGAGCGCCGCAACCATGCAGGCCGCGGGCACGGGGCCGTACAGCATGCGGATGCCGAAGATCGTCGTCGCCGTCTGGGGCTGGTTCGGCACGTAGCCGAGGAGCTGGAGGGCGAGCCCGACGATGCCCGACGAGAGCGCCGTCGAGAGCTTCATGACGAGCGTCCACACGCCGAAGTACGCGCCCTCACGTCGCTCGTCGGTGTCGAGCTCGTCGTGGTCGACGATGTCGGCCGTGATCGCGACGGGCAGGACGGCCCAGCCGCCGTTCCCGAGCCCCGCGAGCAGGAGGAACGCGACGAGCCGCGGGCGGCCCATGCCGGGCGCGAGCGCGAAGGGGAGGGAGAGCAGCACGAGCGTCGCCCACGCCATGCAGAGCTTGAGCGCCACGTCCTTGCCGAAGCGGCCCGCGAGCCGCGTCCAGAGCGGCAGCGAGAGCACGGACGCCGTGAGGTAGACGAGGATCACCTTGCTCGTCGCGCTCGGCATCCCGAGCCAATACGTGAACGCGTACGGGACGAGCGTCTGGCTGAGCCCGCCCGCCAGCAGGATGAAGGCGAACGTCGAGATGAGGATGCGGAAGGGCCGGTTCCGCAGCGTCACGCGGAGCCCGTCGACGAACGCGCCGAGGGAGCGGCGCTTGAGCGCCTCGGGCGGCGGCACCTCGCGGATGAACGCGCCGGTCGTGAGCGCGACGACGATCATGAACGCGCCGAGCCCGACGCCCGCGACGGCGAACCCCGTCGCCGGCGCGTCGGGGTAGCCGGCGAGCACGGCGCCGGGCACGACGCCGCCCAGGAGGAGCCCGACGACGTGGAAGAAGGAGCGCGACGCGGAGATCTTCGTGCGCTCGTGATAGTCGCGCGAGAGCTCGGCGCCGAGCGCCATGTAGGGTGTCGAGTAGAGGCTGTAGAAGGTGTCGTAGATCATGAGCGCGAGCACCATGAAGACGAAGCCCGCGCGCGTCCCGAGCGACGGGGGCGGCGACCAGAGACAGCCGAACGCGATGCCGAGCGGCACCGCGGTGCCGAGGAGGAACGGCCGGCGGCGGCCGAGGCGGCTCCGCGTACGGTCCGAGAGGTAGCCGGACACCGGGTCGTTCACGCCGTCCCAGAGGAAGCCGAGCATCTTCCCGACGCCGGCGAGCAGCGGCGGCAGCATGACGACGTCGGTGTAGAGCGGCAGCAGGTAGTACTGGAACGCCGTCATGCGGATGGCGATGATCATGTCACCGAAGCCGTAGACGGCCTTCTGCCAGAAGCCGAGCGGCGTCGCGGGCGGTGCGCTCCGGGACACCGGCAGCGGACGGGCCATGCCGCGCGACCTCTCACGGCGCGGCCCTCCGACGCAAGGCTCGACGGGGCGAGCGGTCGTCCGCTCTGGCTCGGCGGTCGCGATCCGTCAGCGTCTTGACTCCGGTGCGCCCCCCCCGCGCGCCGGCCGCACGCGGAGCGCGCGTGGCACGTGCGTTGCTCGCGACGGCGTGAGCGCGGTGCGCGAGATGCGGGCGCGTGACTGGGACCGGGTCGCGTCCGACTACTTCACCGAGGTCGTGAGCCCGCTCGCGGCCGGCCTCCCGCGGCCGCTCGTGCACGCCCTCGACGCCGTCCCCGACGCCCGTCGGAAGACGGCGGCTGACCTCGGCTGCGGCATCGGCACGCTCCTCCCGGCGCTCGCCGCACGCTTCGGCCGCGTGCTCGGAATCGACTTCTCGCCCGCCATGCTCGCCCGCGCCCGGGCGAATTGCCGGGCGGGGAACGTCGCGCTCCACCGCGCGGACCTGGCGGATCTGCGCGCCTTCCACGGACGCGTCGACGTCGCCATCACGGTGAATGCCGTCCTCACGCCCGACCCGGACCGCCTCGACCGGGTGTTCGCGGAGCTCGCCGCGACGCTCCGGCCGAGCGGCGTCCTCCTCGGCATCTTCCCGGCGATGGAGGCGATCCTCTACCAGGGTCTCCTGATCCACGAGCGCGAGCGGCGCCGATCGACGCCCGAGCGCGCGCGGGCGAAGACGAGCGCGATCCTCGAGCAGGCGAAGTACGACTTCGTTCACGGGACGTACCGCGAGGCGGAGACGGCGCAGAAGTTCTTCTACGCCTTCGAGCTCGAATATCGGCTCCGGCGCGCGGGCTTCCGCCACATCCGGCTCGGGCGCGTCCTCTACCCGTGGGAGACGGTGGGCGGATACGAGAGCTTCCCCGCGGAGCCGCCGATGTGGGACTGGCTCGTCCGCGCGACCCGTCCCGCGGCGTCCCGCGCCGGCCTTCGGCCCGCGCTCCGGGCGGTCGACGCGTCGCGCCCGGGACGGCGGCGACGCCGGCCGCGGGCCGCGCGCGTCTGACCCGCAGCGCGCCGGGCAGGGTCGGCTTGCGAGCGCGCGGCGCCCGCCGCTAGAAGCCGGGAATGTCCGCGCTCCGGTTCGCCGCCGCGGTGACGGCGACCAGCGACTTCGCGACCATCCGCGAAGCGTGCCGTGCCGCCGAGGCGGGCGGCTTCGACGCGTATACGCGCCCCGACCACCTCCTCGCCGAGGGCACGCTCGGACCGCCCGGCGCGCCCCTCCTCGAGTGCTTCACGACCCTCGCGGCGCTCGTCCCCACGACGACGCGCCTTCGCTTCCTCGAGACCGTCACCTGCAACTCCTTCCGGCACCCGGCGCTCCTCGCGAAGATGGTGGCTTCGCTCGACGTGATCTCGGGGGGCCGGATGGAGCTCGGGATCGGCGCGGGGTGGTTTCGCGCCGAGTACGAGGCGTTCGGGCACCCGTTCCCGCCGGCGTCCGTCCGCCTCGCGCAGCTCGGCGAGGCGCTCGCGGTCGTGAAGCTTCTGTGGACGGGAGCGCGCGTCGACTTCGACGGCGAGCACTACCGGCTCCGCGGCGCGATCTGCGCGCCGGCGCCGGTGCAGCGCCCGCGACCCCCGATCCTCGTCGGCGGCGGCGGGCGCGGCCTCCTCGCGGTCGCGGCCGCCGAGGCCGATGTCGTGAACATCGTGCCGCCGGCGCCCGGCGGCGCGGCCGATCCCGCGGCCGTCCGCGCGTTCACGCTCGAGCGGTTCATCGCGAAGGGCCGGCGCGTCCGCGCCCTCGCCGCCGGCGCCGGTCGCGATCCGGCGACGGTTGCGCTCTCGGCGATCTTCTTCGTGCAGCTCGCGGAGACGGCTCGGGAGGCGGCCGCGCTCCTCGACGCGCTCGCCGCCCGCTACGGCTTCGACCGCGCCGCCGCGGAGCGGTTCCCGCTCGCGCTCGTCGGGACGGCGTCGCAGCTTCGCGAGCGGCTCGCCGAGCGCATCGAGCGGCTCGGGCTCGGCTACGTCGTGCTGCACTTCACGACGCCGGCGGCGCTCGCGCGCTTCGCCGCCGACGTCCTCCCCGCCGTCCGGGGCGGCGCTAGAACGTGATCACGCCGCGGGCGACCTCGCCCTTCTTCATGGCCTCGAACGCGTCGTTCACCTCGGAGATCCGGTAGCGCCGCGTGATCAGCTCGTCGAGCTTGAGCTTCCCGGCGCGATAGAGGCCGATGAGACGCGGGACGTCGCGCGTCATGGTCGCCGAGCCGTAGAGCGAGCCCAAGAGCGACTTCTCCGCGAGGGGCAGGAAGAAGCCCGGAATGGACACCATCGAGGTGGCCGACGGGACGCCGACGACGACCGCCTTGCCGCCGCGGCGGACCGCCATGAAGGCCTGCGTGATCACGTCGGGGATGCCGATCACCTCGAAGGCGAAGTCTGCGCCGCGCCCGCCCGTCAGCTCCTTCACGGCCTCCACGGGGTCGATCGCGCCGGCGTTCACGACGTGCGTCGCGCCGAACTGCTTCGCCATGCCGAGCTTCCGCTCGTTCAGGTCGATGGCGATGATCGGGTCGGCCCCGGCGAGGACCGCGCCTTGGACGACGTTCAACCCCACGCCGCCCGCGCCGAAGACGGCGACCGACTGCCCCGGCCGGACGCGCGCCGTGTTGATCACCGCGCCGACGCCCGTCATGACGCCGCAGCCGATCAGGCACGCGCGGTCGAGCGGGATGTCCGCGTCGATCGGGATGCACGCCGTCTCGGGGACGATCGTGTATTCGGACATCGAGCCGATGCCGGCGAACTGGCCGACGGTCGTGCCGTTTTTGTGGAAGACCTCGGCCGCCATCGCCTTCACGTATCCCGTCTCGCAGAGGTACGCGTTGCCGGACTGGCAGTACCAGCACGCGCCGCAGTAGGGCACCCAGTTGAGGACGACGTGATCGCCCACCTTCACGCGCTGCACGCCGGGCCCGACCGCCTCGACGACGCCCGCGCCTTCGTGCCCGAGGACGCACGGGATCGGCATCGGCAGGTCGCCCGTGATCGCGTGGAGGTCGCTGTGGCACACGCCGCTCGCGCCGAGGCGCACGACGACGTCGCCCTCGCGCGGCTCGCGCAGCGTGAGCGTCTCGACGGTGAGTGGCTCGTTCGTGACGTTCAGGACGGCGGCCTTCGTGTTCTTCGCCATGGCGGTCGTTCTACGGCGGCCCGCCCCGTCGCTGCAAGGGGCCGCGCCCGTTCGCCGCTGCACGCCGGGTGGTACGCGGCCGACGCGCGTTCGCCACGGCGCGTGCGGGACGTCGGCATTCGCCGTGACCGCCGCTGCCGGCTCCGCCGCGCGCGCTGCCGACGCGCCACCCTCCGCACCGATCACGGCATCCGCGCGCGACCCCCCGGAATGGGCCTTCCACGCGGCCGCCCGGGGCGGGTGCGCGCCCGTCGCCCAGCCGAGCGCACGGCATCCGGCGACGTCGGCACGGAACCTGCTCCCGCGTCCGCCCGTGGCGCGGCTGGGTGTGGTTGCGGGTCGGTCGCAGCGGTGGTGGAGGGACGGTCGGGTGGCGGCGGTGGATGCGGCGGGGTGGCGACGCGACCACCCGGAGCCGGTGGGAGGACGGCGGCCACGGCGAAACGTGGCCGCTGTCCCCTCCCGAAGCATGCTCGCGTTCGATGAGCCGTGCCACCGGCGCGTGCGCCCCGTCGTCCACCTCGAGCGGACGCCGCACGGGGTGATCGTCTACGTCGAGCCCGTCGGCTGAGACCCGCCCTTCGCGCGACGCGGGAGCCAGCGCGGCACACGCCGGAGGTACTCCGCGTACGCGGCGCCGAAGCGGGCACGCAGCCGGGGCTCCTCGACGCCGCGGACCCAGAGATGGGCGAGGGCGGCGGCCGCGACGAATGCGGCGGTGCCCGCCCGCCACGACGCGGCGAGCAGCGTCGCACCGGTGAGCGCGACGATCGCACCCCCGAGGAGCGGGTTGCGCGCGCGGCGATACGGCCCGGCGATCACGAACTCCGGCTGCGGCCCGCGTCGCGGCCGCCCGCGCCCGGCGAGCAGCACGGCGGCGCGCAGCGCGAGCACGGAGCCCGTGACGACGAGGGCGACGCCGAGCGCCGCGCGCGCCACCTACCGCCCGGCCTTCGCCATGCGCGTGATCTCCGCCCAGTGCGCCGCCGAGACGGGCATGACGGAGAGCCGCGGGAGCCGGAGAAGATCGAAGCCGGCGAGCTTCCGATTCGCGCGCATCGCGGCGAGCGGCACCGGGTGGGGGAGGGCGGCGACCGCCTCGAGGTCGACGACCACGAGCCGCGGATCCTTCTGCTTCGGGTCGGGGTACGGCCCGCGCACGACCCGCGCGATGCCGACCGCCGCCTTCTCGTCGCCGGTGTGGTAGACGAGCACCTGGTCGCCCTTCGCGAAGGCGGCGAGGTGCTTGAGCGCGAGGGCGTTCTTGACGCCGTCCCACACCGTCCGGCCGTCCCGTTCGAGCTGCGCGAAGGCGTACGCCCCGGGCTCGGTCTTCACGAGCCAGCGGCCGGCCATCACGCGTAGTGGCTGCGGCGCTTCACGGCGCTCTCCCGCTCGAGGTAGAAGATCTCGACTCGCTCCGCCTTCCCCTCCTTCCGGACGAACTTGTGTCCGCGAAGGATCGTGTCGAGGAGCGCGAGGTCCGGCCGTCCGGGGAACTCGCGCACCGCGCGGATCTCGCTCGAGGCGAAGACGGTGTCGCCGGCGAAGATGGGCGCGGTGTGGCGGCCGGTCGCGTAGCGCACGTCGGCGAGCGCGTTGTCGGCGATGTCGGGGCAGGAGAGGCCGAGACAGAGGTTGAACGGGATGCCGCCGAAGACGATCAGCTGCCCGCCGAGGTAGCGCTCGGGCTCCGAGTCGATCATCCACTGGTTGCAGTGCACCTGGGACGTGTTGTCGAGGATCCCGGTCAGCATGATGTGATCGGTCGTGACGACGCGGCCGCGGGAATGCTCGATCACGTCGCCGACGCGGAAGTCTTCGGCGTAGCTGTCACCGGTGCTGAGGTACGCGAGCTCGCGATACGGCCGCTTCGGATCGTACGCCGGGAGCTCGAGCGCGGTCGGCACGTCGTCGGGCGGGACCTCGCCCTCGGTGACCGCGGCGGTGAGGTCGCGCTTCCACACCTGCACCTTGCGCTGGAAGGTGAGGACGACCTGCCCGTCCTGGTTGCGCCCCGTTGTCTGGACGTGCACGACGCCGCGGTCCGGATCTCGCGACGAAACCTTCACGCCGAGGACCTTCGTCTCGGCCTCGAGCGTGTCCCCGACGTACACGGGCACGCCGAAGCGCATGTCGATGTACTCCAGATTGACGCGCGCGTTCTCCGACACGTCCTCGACGCTCTGGCTGAACACGACGAGCATCACGAGCCCGGGCGGGACGACGAGCCCGTGGTAGCCGTACGCCCGCGCGTAGCGGACGTTCTTCGAGAGCGGGTTCGTCGTCATCGAGAAGTCGGTGAAGATGGCGAAGAGGCCCTCGGTGATCGTCTTCCCGCGCTTGTGGCGGAGCACGAGCCCCGGACGGAAATCCTCGAGAAAGTTGCCCTGCTGCTTACGAATCGTGGTCACGGCGGCTCCTCGGCGTCTCCCGCATCGCGCTCCCTTAACGGGAGGGCGCGGCCGCCGTCAACCGACGTGGCGCGTCACGCGCGCTCGTCGTCCTTCGGCGCGGCGGCGAGCGCCGCCGCGGTCGCGCGCACGACCGTCAGGAACGTGCGGCGCTGACGCTCGGGCAGGCTCCGGTAGATGCGGACCATCTCCTCGAGGTCCGCGTCGCGCGCGATCGGGACCGCCTGCACGCCGATGTCGCCGATCGGCGGCGAGAGCCGCTGCTCGAGGTCGAGCACCCGGCGCAGCTCGTCGCTCAGGAGCGACTGATCGACGGTGCGGAGCGCGCGTGTCAGCGCGAGGTTGATCTTCAGCACGACGAGCATCGGCGTCGCGAGACCGCGTCCCGCCTCGAGCCGGCTGATCGCGCCCTGGCTCACGCCGGCGAGCGCCGCGAGCTGCTCCTGCGAGAGGCCCAGGAACTCGCGCGCGCGTCGCGCCTGCCGGCCGAGGCCGCGCATCCAGCGCGGCCAGTCGATTGCGTCCTTCGGGCTCTTCGACTGGTTCCGTCCCGCCGCGTCCGTCGTGGCGGCGCCACCCGGCGTCACGTCGGGCATCTTGCCCATCACGGCCATCGTATCAACCTCGAACGTCCCCGGAAATTCCGCACGCCGTCACTACTGTGGTGGCCTTTCGTCGAGGACACAAGGCGCGGCGCGCCACGACGTCACCCCTTCAGCAGGTTGCGCGCGATGACGACCCGCTGCACCTGGCTCGTGCCCTCGTAGATCTGCAAGAGCTTTGCGTCCCGCATCAGCTTCTCGACGGGGTACTCCTTCATGTACCCGTAGCCGCCGAAGATCTGGACCGCGTCGGTGGTGATCCGCATCGCATGGTCCGCGCCGAAGGCCTTGGCATAGCTCGACACGATCGACGCGGGCGCGCCCTGATCGATCATCCACGCGGCTTTGTGGGTCAAGAGGCGCATCGCCTCCACCTCGATCGCCATGTCCGCCAGCATGAACTGCACGGCCTGGAACTGGGCGATCGATTGACCGAACTGCTGCCGCTCCTTCGCGTAGCGGGTCGCCTCGTCCAGCGCGCGCTGCGAGATGCCGATGGCGATCGCGCCGATCTCCGGCCGACTGCGGTCGAACGTGCGCATCGCGATTTTGAAGCCATCACCCTCGCAGCCGAGGAGCGCATTCGCAGGCACCGCGACGTCCTCGAAGACGATCTCCGCGGTGTCGGCGGCCCGCTGGCCGAGCTTGTTCTTCATGCGGTGCTTCGTGATGCCGGGAAGGTCGGCCGGAAGCACGAACGCCGAGATGCCCTGGTGGCGCAACTTGCGATCCACGGTGGCGAAGACGACGTACCAGTGCGCGACCGACCCGTTCGAGATGAAGTGCTTCGTCCCGTTCAGGACGAAGGTGTCGCCGACGCGGCGGTACGTGGTCGACAGACCCGCGACGTCCGATCCCGCACCGGGCTCCGTGATGCAGAAGGCGGCGAAGGAGAACTCGCTCGTCAGCTGGCCGAGGTAGCGCTTCTGCTGCTCGGGCGTCCCGGCGAGGAGCACGGGGTGGGCCGCGAGCCCGTTCGCCGCACAGACGTTCGTGATGCCGGCGCAGCCGTAGTTCAGCTCCTCGAGCACGAGGCACGCGTCGAGCACGCCGAGTCCGAGACCGCCGAACTCGCGCGGCACCTCGAGGTTCATGAGCCCGAGCTCCCACGCCTTGCGCGCGACCGCCTCCGGGAACGTCTGCTCCTCGTCGTGGCGGGCGGCGACGGGAACGATCTCCTCGCGCGCGAATCGGCGCGCCACGTCCTTCAGCTGCTGCTGCTCGGCCGTCAGGTCGAATCCGATCATGGCCCGACCGATATCGCGCCGGCCCCGTGCGGTCCAGCCGGCGGGAGAGCTAGCGAGCGGCCGCGTCGCGTGCGGGCGGCACGCGCGCCACCAGCACCTTCGTGACCCGTCGCCCGCGCATCTCGGTCACGGTGAAGTGATGGCCCTGCAGCTCGATGGCGTCGCCGACGCGCGGGATCCGCCCGACGTGCGCCGCGACGAGCCCGCCGAGCGTGCTCACGTCGGCCGTCTCCGGCAGCGTGACGCCGAGCCGCTCGCCGACGTCGTCGATCAACGTGAGGCCGTCGAAGAGGAGGCCCTCCGGCGTCTCCTGGACCGAGGGCGGCTCGCGGTCGAACTCGTCCTGGATCTCGCCAACGATCTCCTCGATCACGTTCTCGAGGGTCACGAGACCCGACGTCCCGCCGTACTCGTCGACGACGATCGCCATGTGGGTCCGCCGTTGCTGAAAGTCGCGTTGGAGGGCGTCGAGCGGCCGCGTCTCGGGCACGAAGAGGATCTCGCGCTTCAGCGCGACCAGGTCTTCGGACGTCTGCAGCTGCTCGCGACGGATGAAGAGGTCCTTCACGTGGATCATCCCGATGACGTGATCGATGTCGCCCGCCGCGAGGGGAAACCGGGTGTGCGCCCCCTGCGTGATGACGGCGAGGTTCTCGTCGAGCGGGCGGGCGGTGGAGAGATACGCGATGTCGGCGCGCGGGATCATGACGTGCCGCGCGGTCCGCCCCGTGTAGTCGATCACGTTCTCCAGCAGCTCGCGCTTCGCACCGGACAGCGCGCCCACGCGGTGCGATTCCGCGAGCAGCATCCGCAGCTCCTCCTCCGAGTGCGCGAGCTCGCCGCTCGTCCCGGCCGACACGCCGAACAGCCTGAGCGTCGCGGTCGACGCGCG
>Ga0070741_10004841_pt1 | contig 30902 bp, 29 predicted proteins | sample Coa_R1_4_FD_66440 | JGI IMG/M metagenome (GOLD analysis project Ga0070741, IMG submission 66440) | Surface soil microbial communities from Centralia Pennsylvania, which are recovering from an underground coalmine fire - Coalmine... | ecosystem: Environmental > Terrestrial > Soil > Unclassified ... | reverse complement strand
GTGTCGCTCGGCGCCCATGTCGGGTATCGCGACCGCGCAGGCTTCGGCAGGCGCGCGCTCGGCGTCGACGCTGCCACGGTGGAGGCGGAAGCGGTGGAGCAGATCGATGCGCTGGCGGCGGCGGCGAGCGCGGCCGGCGGCCGCGTCACGTACCTGAAGCCGCACGGCGCGCTCTACCACCGCGCGAGTTCCGACGGCGAGATCGCCCGCGCGCTCGTCTCGGCGGCGGCGGGACGCGGGCTCGCGGTGCTCGCCTTCCCCGGCTCGGCGCTGCTCGCGCAAGCGGGCGCCGCGGGACTCCTCGCCGTGGCGGAGGGGTTTGCCGACCGCGGGTACGCCGAGGACGGCACGCTCCTGCCGCGCGGTGAGGCGGACGCCGTCCTCGACGGCGCCGCCGCAGCCCGCCAGGCGGTCGAGCTCGCGGGGACAGGAGCCGTCCGCTCGCTCTGCGTCCACGGCGACTCTCCCGCTGCCGCCGCCGTCGCGTCGGCCGTCCGGTCGGCGCTCGTGACGGCAGGAGCCGAGCTGCGGGCGTTCGCATGACCGCCGCGGTTCGCCGCGCCGGCGACCGCGGCGCGCTGATCGAGCTGGACGACAGCGCCGCCGCGATCCGCGTCGCGCACGCGCTCGCCGCACGCACCGGCCTCGTCGACGTCGTCCCCGGTCACCGCACGGTGCTCGTCACGTGGCGCGACGACCCGCCGGATCTGCGCGCGCTCGTGGAAGCGGAGCTCGCGGCCGCACCGGCGACCGTCCCGAGCCGCGTCGTCGAGATCCCCGTCGTCTACGACGGGCCCGACATCGACGAGGTCGCCCGCCTGACCGGCCTCTCCGCCGCCGAGGTCGTCGAGCGGCACGCCGCCGCCGACTACGTCGTCGGCTTCCTCGGCTTCGCGCCCGGCTTCGCGTACCTGCTCGGCGGCGACGAGCGCCTCGAGGTGCCGCGGCTGCCGCAGCCGCGCGAGCGCGTCCCCGCCGGGAGCGTCGCGATCGCCGGCCCGTACTCCGGCGTCTACCCGCGCGCGTCCCCCGGCGGCTGGCGGCTGCTCGGTCGCACGCACCTCACGCTCTTCGACCCGGCGCGGCGGCCGCCGGCGCTCCTCGCCGCCGGCGATCGCGTGCGGTTCGTCGCGGCGTGAACGAGCTCGCCGTCCTCCGCGCCGGTCCTCTCACGACCGTGCAGGACCGCGGCCGTCCCGGCTTCGCGCACCTCGGCGTCCCGCCGTCGGGAGCGGCCGATCTCCGTGCGCTCGAGCTCGGCAACCGGATCGTCGGCAACGACCCCGGCGCAGCGGCGCTCGAGGCGACGCTCCTCGGCCCCGTGCTGCGGTTCGCGGAAGCAGCCGTGGTGGCCGTGACCGGCGCCGAGGCGTCCGCGGCCGTCGCGGGGCGGCCGCTCACGCGGGGGACGGCTGCCGAGGTGCCGGCGGGCGGGCTGCTCGAGCTCGGCCCGTGCCGCGACGGCGTTCGCGCGTACGTATGCATCCGCGGCGGCATCGCGGTCGAGCCGACGCTCGGCAGCCGCTCGCACGACCTACTCACGGGCCTGGGCCCGCGTCCGCTCCGGGACGGAGACGTCCTCCCGCTCGGCGACGACACCGTCGCTGCGCCGCTGCAGCGCCTTGCCCTCGAGCCGCACGCGGCAGAGCCCGTGCTGCGCGTCGTCGCGGGGCCGCGCGACGACCGGTTCCCGCCGTCGGCGCTCGAGGTCCTGACGACGACCGCGTGGCGTGTCGGATCGGCCTCGAACCGCGTCGGCATCCGCCTGGAGGGGCCTCCGCTCGGGCGGCTCGAGCGCGGCGAGCTGCTCTCGGAGGGGCTCGTCACCGGCGCGATCCAGGTGACCGCGTCCGGGCTGCCGATCGTGCTCGGGCCCGACCATCCGACCACGGGCGGCTACGCGGTGCTCGCCGTCGTGCAGAGCGAGGACCTGTCGCTCGCGGGTCAGCTCGCCCCCGGTGCCACCGTCCGCTTCGCCCGGCGCGCATAGAAACCCAAACACCGCCCGCGCGGGTGCGCTCCTACGTTGGGTCCGCACCGAACTGTGGCACGCGATTACGGGAGGGATGGACTGATGCGGCACTTGGCACTGCGGGTTGCGCTCGTCGCTGCGGCGGCGCTGCTCGCCTCGGTCGGCGTTGCGGCGGCGACCGGGACCCACTTCACGAAGAGCAAGCAGAAGGCCAACAAGAGCGAGGTCCGCCTCTGTCTGAACTACAAGACCGGTCGCGTTCGCGCGCCGAAGGCGAACAGGTGTAAGAGCGGCGAGCGGTTCGTCACGGTGCGCGCGGCGAAGGGCGGCAAGACCGCCGCGGGCGTCCAGGGCCCGCAGGGACCCTCCGGCCCGCAGGGCGCGACGGGGCCGCAGGGCGCGACGGGCGCAACCGGCCCGGCCGGCGCGAAGGGTGTGCAGGGGCTGCAGGGGATCCAGGGTGAGAAGGGCGACACGGGCGCGGCCGGCGCGACCGGCGCGACAGGCGCGACGGGTCCGCAGGGCCCCGCGGGCGCCGACGGTGTGCTCGACGTCACCGCCGTGCCCGCGAAGTCGGACGATCCGTCGTCGCCCTGCGTGCAGGGCGGCTGGACGATCGAGACGACCGCGGGGACGATCACCGTCTGCAACGGCGCGACGGGCAACGACGGCGCCAAGGGCGCAGACGGCACGAACGGTGCGCCGGGGGAGCCGGGCTCGCAGGGCCCGCAGGGCCCGAAAGGCGACAAGGGCGACAAGGGCAACCAGGGCGATCCCGGTTCGCAGGGGCCGAAGGGCGATCCGGGGGCGCAGGGCCCGCAGGGCCCGAAGGGCGACAAGGGTGATCAGGGCAACCAGGGCGACCCCGGTTCGCAGGGCCCGCAGGGGCCGAAGGGCGATCCTGGTTCGCAGGGCGCGCAGGGGCCGAAGGGCGATCCCGGCTCGCAGGGCCCGAAGGGCGACCCCGGCTCGCAGGGCCCGCAGGGCCCGAAGGGCGATCCCGGTTCGCAGGGCCCGCAGGGCCCGAAGGGCGACAAGGGCGACACGGGCCCGCAGGGCCCGCCCGTCTCGACGCACTCGCAGTACCTCTGCGTGCAGACGCAGGGACAGGGGAAGGGCGGCATCCAGTGGTCGTTCGACGGCACGTGCCCGAGCGGCAACTGGACCCGGTACACGGTCTACCTCGCTCCGTAAGCGGGGACCACAGGCGACGCGGGGCCGCTCCCTCGGGGGCGGCCTTCGTCGTTTCTCAGGCGGCGCCTGCGCAGGCGGCAACGGCGCGGCCGACGTCCAGCCGGCCGAACGGCATGCCCTGGATGGGCGCCGCCGTCCGCGCGAGGATCCGCCGCACCGCGGCCGGCGCGAGCCGCGGCGCGACGGCGAGGCATTCGGCGGCCGCGGCCGAGACGGCGGGAGCCGCCGCCGACGTCCCGAGGAAGGTCGTGAAGCCGCCGCCCCGCAGGGTCGTCGTGGTCTCCCCCGGTGCGGCGACGGAGACCCAGGACCCGCGGTTCGACCAGTCGAAGAGCGTGTCGGAGGACGTTGTCGCGGCGACGCCCACGACGTACGGGTCGGCGGCGGGGAAGGCTCTGCTCGTGCCGCCGTCGTTGCCTGCGGCTGCGACGACCACGACGCCGCGGCGGGTCGCCGTCCGGATCGCCTGCCGCAGGACGGGTGCTTCCGCCGGCCCCGACACGCTGAGGTTGACGACCCGGGCGCCGGTGTCGACCGCCCAGAGGATCGCGCGCGCGATCTCGGCATCGTCGCCCTGATCCTGCGCGTCGAGCACCTTGCCGGACACGATCGCGCAGGCCGGGCAGACGCCGATCCCGTCGCCTCCGCCGGCGAGAACGCCGGCGACCGCGGTCCCGTGCCAGCTCGCATCCGTGACGTCCCCCGTGCCGTCGACGAAGTCTCGTGCCGAGACGATGCGGCCGGCGAGCGCCGGATGCGTCGCGTCGACACCGCTGTCGAGGATGGCGACGACGGGCAGCTGTCGCCCCGCGACGAGCGGCCACGCCTGCGCCGCCGAGACCTGCGCCAGCGCCCACGTCGCGGCTCCCGACGCCTGCGCTCCGGACGCGGCCGGCGCTGCGTGACGCGCGCCCCCGGCCCCGCCCGTGCAGGCGAGCGCGACCGCCGCCGCGGCGGCGACCAACCTCACGCGGAGCGCACCGCCTGGCCCCGGAGGAACCTGACGGCCTCGTCGCGGTTTCCCGCACCGATCTTCCGCAGGGCGGTGGAGATGTGCGACCTTACCGCGCCCGCCGTCAGCGTCAAACGCTCGGCGATCTCGTGCGTCGTCAGTCCTTGCTCGAGCAGCTCGAGGATCTCCCACTCGCGCGTCGTCAGCCGGACCCCGGCCCGCGGCGCGACCGCGCGCCACGTCGGGCCCGACTCGCGCATCGCCGTCAGCACGCGGGCCGCGACGTTGCGGGGCAGCGCCGCCTGTCCGCGCGCGACATCGAGGAGCGCAGCCGGCAGACGGTCGACGTTCATGTCCTTGAAGAGAAAGCCCTCGACGCCGGTGCGGAGCGCGGCGAAGAGCTCCTCGTCGGAGGAGCCGTCCCCGATCAGGACGATCTTCGTCAGCGGCAGGCGCGTACGGATCTCCCAGGTGCCTCCCGCGGCTTCGGGCATGTCGCGGTCGATCAGGCAGACGTCGGGCGCGAGCGCCGTGGCGACGCGCACGAGCGCCGCGGTCGTCGACACCGACGCGACCACGTCGATGCCCTCGGCCCGGCACGACAGCTCGACCCGCGCCTTCAGCCCGTGGTCCGCGAGTGCGACGACGACGCGGACCGTCGGCGACCGGTCGCCGAAGAGGTTCCGCACCGTGGCCGGAGGCGCCGCCATCCGATTCATGCATCGGGTGTCTGACGTCTGCGCACCTCACTCGTTCGAGGGATCGGCACCCCGCCGCGCGTGCGGGGGCCGTCGTCGACCGGACGCGTAGTTTTCCCCGATGGGGCTCGACCGACCGCCGCCTACGGTGCTCGGACATGACGACCCTTGCGATCCTCTGTCCGCGCAGCCTGACCTTCGCGGCGAACGCGACCGTCGGCACCGTCACGTGCGACGAGTGCGGCGCGACGGTGACCCTCGGCTACGCGGGCCGCATCCCCGTGCACCACGTTCCCACCCGGGAGCGCGCGGTGTCCCTGGCGCCGCGCGCCGGCGCGGCGTAGCAGAGCAACAGAACCCTCCTCTTGTAGGGATTGACACAAGAGGCGGCCGGTGCAAACGTAGCCGGAAGCAGCGAGGGGAGAGGACCTGCGTCGTCGTCCTTGGATCGTTGCTGCGGCGCTCCTCGGGGCCGGGATCCCGGCCTTCCTGATCACGGCGCTCTCGTTCGCCTCGTCGACGCGAAGCACGGCGACGGTCACGCTCCAGGTCGCACCCCGCGGGCTCGGCCGCGTGACGGTGCAGCCGCCGGACGCGAACAACGTGAGCGAGTGCTCGAACAACGAACAGGGCGACTCGTGCCTCCTGACGTACGACCGCGGTCAGCACGTGACGCTGACGGCGTCGAGCGACACCGGCCGGCGACTCTCGTCGTGGAGCTCGCCCGACTGCCCCGGAACCGGCAGCTGCGCGCTCGCGCTGGACGACGACGTGACCTCGATCGTCGCGCTCTTCGACCCGCTCCGGCTCGGGGTCGTGCTCTCGTCCCCCGAGGACGGAACGGTGACCACCGACCCCGTCGGCGCGCCGTGCGATCAGCAGCGCGGGGACTTCTGCTTCGAGTTCGCGCCGGGCACGCGGGTCAAGGTGACGATGGCGAGCAGCGCAGGCCACACGTTCAAGGGATGGAACGGCGGCTGCGAGCCCAGCGACGCGACCAGCTGCACGATCACCGTGCTGGACGAGCCGACCTGGGTCGGCGCCCGCTTCGACACGGACGACCCGCCGCAGCTCGCGACGACGATCGACGTCCAGTTCCGGCTGAAGCGCGGCGGGACGGGCGGCGGCAGGGTGACGTCATCCGACCTCGACTGCGGCACCGTCTGCTCGCGCCAGTACGGCTACGGGAAGTCGCTCGTGCTGACGGCGGCGCCCGACGCGCAGTCGGTCTTCGCCGGGTGGAACGGCGTCTGTTCGAAGAGCCAGACGGCCTGCACGGTTCCCGTCGGACCGATCACGTCGATCACCGCACGGTTCGATCACGACACCGCGCCGCCGAGCAGCCCGGCCGCCCTCGCCGTGAGCTCGGCGACGCGTACGTCGATCGCCGTCGGGTGGACGGCGTCGACGGACGACGTCTCCGTCGCCGGCTACCGCGCGTACGTCGACGACACGGCCGCGGGCAACACGACCGACACGAGCTACACGTTCGCGAACCTCGCCTGCGGTCGCCGGTACACGCTCGGCGTCGACGCCGTCGACGAGGCGGGGAATCGATCGCCGCGCGCGACGGTGGACGCGGAGACGCAGGCGTGCGCGCTCGCGGCGCGGGTCGCCGCCGTCGGCGTGATCCGCCGGGGCGGGCGCCGTGTCGTCGCCGTGACGGTGCGGGCGAACCGCGCGACGACAGCCCTCCTGACCCTCGCACGCCGCCGGGTCGTCGTCGACCGCGGCCGCTTCCGCGTGGCCGCAGGCGCGAACGCACTGCGGCTCGCCGTGCCGCGGCGGCTCCCGGGCGGCGCCTACCGGCTGAAGGTCTCGCTCGCGAACCCGGATGGCGGGGTCGTCGTGCTCGCGCAGCGCACGATCCTGCTCCCGAGGGCGCCGTGACGCCGGCGCATGCCGCCGACCGCGAAGCGGCGCCGGAGCGGCGGAAGCTCCGGCGGCCGTCGGTCGCGCAGAGCTCGGCGCTCGTCGGTCTCGTCGGCGGCGTCGTCGCGCTGATCTTCGTGCTCGAGCCGGGCTGGAAGCCGCAGGCGCCGGCGAATGCGTCGAACGCGTCGATCAGCGACACGCGGGTCTTCCAGCCGGTCACGTTCCGGCGCTACCTCCAGCGGCAGCAGCTGCCGACGCGCGGCCTCGCGCGCGCCTACCTCGACCGCCCCGGGACGATGGTCACGTTCCACTACGAGATCGTCGGCCTGCGCCACAAGAGGCTGCGGATGCGGTGGGAGCTCTCCGACGCCGCCACGAACGACCTCGTCGCCGCCGAGAACAGCGCGTACACCCTCGTGCCCGCGAACGACAACGACGGCGGCGACTGGGCAATGTGGGTGCCGTCGCCGCGAAGGGGACGCACGTACTACCTCACGGTCACCATCTACCAGCCACAGGGGCCGCCTTACGAGCTGAAGCACTTCGACTCACCGACCTTCCGCGGTCTCGGCTGACGAGAACCGCCTGCGGCGCGCATCGACCAAACCACAGGAGGGACCATGGGCAGCGAGCTCGTGAACGGCAAGGTGACGATCCGTCCGGTGCAGAGGTTCGGGTGGGTGCCGGACATTCCGGACGCGCGCGACTTCCTCTTCTCCGCGCCCGAGAGTGTGTTGACGGCACTGCCGAAGAAGGTCGACCTGCGACCGAAGATGCCGCCGGTCTACGACCAGGGGCACCTCGGCAGCTGCACCGCGAACGCGATCGCCGCCGCCTTCGAGTTCGACCAGACGCAGGAGAAGCAGCCCGACTTCATGCCTTCCCGCCTGTTCATCTACTACAACGAGCGCGCGATCGAGGGGACGACCGGCACGGACAGCGGCGCGATGCTCCGCGACGGGATCAAGAGCGTCGCGAAGATCGGCGTGTGCGACGAGCAGATCTGGCCGTACGAGATCACGCGGTTCACCAGGAAGCCGTCGCGGGCCGCGTACTCCGACGCGTCGAGGCACCAGGCGCTCGTGTACCGGCGCGTCATGGGCAACCTCCATCAGATGCAGGGCTGCCTCGCGTCGGGTTACCCCTTCGTCTTCGGCTGCTCGGTCTACGAGAGCTTCATGAGCGACGCGGTCGCGCGGACGGGGAAAGTGCCGCTGCCGCCGCGGGGCGAGCAGCTCCTCGGCGGGCACGCGATGCTGGCCGTCGGCTACGACGACGCGACCGGGCGGTTCATCGTGCGGAACTCGTGGGGACCGTCGTGGGGGGCGAAGGGCTACTGCACGATGCCGTACGGCTACCTCACCGACCCGCAGCTCGCACAGGACTTCTGGGCGATCTACACGGTCGAGGTCGCCGGCCCCGCGCCCGCCCGCAAGGCTGCGACGAACGGCCGCGGTCGCAGGCGCAAGCCGGCGTCGAGAAAGGTCAGCGGATCGAGAAGCCGCTGAGGCCCTCGGGCGGCTCCGCGCCGACCTCGACCCGTGCCACCGCGGCGCCGCGCGGGCCTTCCCGGCAGAGGCGCGCCAGCGACTCGACGGCGTCGGGCTCGCCCTCGACCACGACCTCGACCGTTCCGTCGGGCCGGTTGCGCACCCAGCCGCCGAGCCCGCGGGCGCGTGCCGCGCGCTCGACGAAGACGCGGAAGCCGACGCCGTGCACGCGCCCGTGGACGATCAGTCGGCGGCGCACCGGCTAGGTGAGGTGTCGAATCGGGGCGCTCGCGGATCCGCGGGCGGCGGCGGCGGCGCAGCCTTTCAGGTGGGCCGATAGCTCAAGTGGCAGAGCTCCTCGCTCTTGACGAGGAAGATGGGGATCGAAACCTCCTCGGCCCACTACTTCAGCGTCTTCAGGTACGCGACGAGCGCCTGCAGGCGCTGCGCCGGGATGATGCCGCCCCAGTGCGGCATGCTGACGATCGGAGCCTTTCCGATCACGCTGCCGCTGCGGATCACCGCCTCGATCTTCGCGTCGGTGTTGAACTCCTTGCGGAAGTCCTGCCCGACGAGCGGCGGGATCGTCTTGTCGGCGGAGAGCGGGTTGGGGACGCCGCCGAGGCCGTTCGGGCCGTGGCAGTTGATGCACCCGTAGGCGACGTAGAGCGTCGCGCCCGCCACCGCGGCGCCCTGTCCCTGCGGCACCTCCGGCGGGGTCGCGGTCGGCACGGAGGGCAACCCGCCGCGGATGTAGGCGACGAGGTCGTTCACCTGCGTGTCGGAGATGACCGCGCCCCAGACGGGCATGTACGGCTTGGTCGGGTTGGCCGACTCGCCGAGGCCGTGGTTGATGATCTGGCGGAGCTGCGCCGCGGTCAGCTCCTTGCCGGCCTTGGTCAGCGCGGGCACGTCCGGCGAGACGCCGCCCTGCCCCTGCAGGCCGTGGCACTGGACGCACGCGAACTGCACGAAGAGGTGCGCCCCGGCGGCGACGTGCGGGTCGACCGTCCCGGTGGACGGCTGCGTCGAGACCGCCGCCGGCGCCGCTTTCGGGTGCTTCGTGTCGCGGCCGATGAAGAAGCCGACGATCGCAGCGCCGACGGCGAGCGCGATGCTGATCATCACGATCGCGCCCATCACCGCGTCGAGCGACAGGTCGCGCTTCTGCTTCGGCCGCCGAGCCACGATTGCGCGAGCCTACGGCGCCGCCCCGTGATAGTCCACCCCGTGATCGTCCGCAGGCCGACGGCGGGTTCGCGGGCCTGCACGCCGCGCCTGTGCCGCCGTGCCGTAGCTCTACCGCGTGTTCTACGGTCGACTACCGATGATCCTGCGGCGTTCATCCGTATGAGTTCCACCGACCGGCGCAAAGTCGCGGCGGCAGGACCCCCGAGGTCGCATGGCGACGCAGGTTGGCAGTGGAGAGGCAACGCAGGCGGTTCGGCCGCCCGTTGCGCCGCGCTTCCGCCCACCCCGGCTTCGCCCGCGCATCGACTGGCTCGTGCTCCCGGCCTCGGCGCTCGGCGCGCTCGCGGTCGGCGCGGTCATGCTGGCCGCTCTCGGCGCGAGCCCGGTCGACGGATACCACGCGCTCGTCACGGGCGCGTTCGGCAGCAGCTACGCGCTGAGCGCGACGGCGGTGAAGGCGGTCCCCCTGCTGCTCGTCGGCGTCGGCATCTGCATCGCCTTCCGCGCGAACGTGTTCAACATCGGCGGCGAGGGCCAGATCGCGATGGGTGCGCTCGCGGCGACCGCGACCGCGCTCGCGCTGCCGAATCTTCCGAGCGTGCTCCTGATCCCGCTCGTCCTGGTCGCCGGGGCCGCGGGAGGCGGCGTCTGGGGCGCGATCCCCGGCGCGTTCAAGGGCTACTTCGACGTCAACGAGATCCTCAGCACGATCATGCTGAACCTCGTCGCGGTCCAGCTCATGAACTACCTGCTCGCCGGGCCGCTCGTCGACCACACCTCGTCGGTCGGAGGCTTGATCCCGCAGACCCGCCTGCTCCCGAGCCATTCGTGGCTGCCGCTCCTCGCGCACGGGACGCAGCTCCACCTGGGCGTCCCGATCGCCGTCGCCGTCGCGCTCGCGGTGTACGTCCTCCTCTGGCGGACGAGCTTCGGTTTCCGGATCCGCGCGGTCGGTCTCTCGCGCGACGCCGCGACGTACGCCGGGATCCCGGTCGCGCGCACGACGACCTGGGCGCTGGCGCTCAGCGGGGCGATGTGCGGCCTCGCAGGCTCGATGCTCGTCTTCGGGTCGATCTCGCACCGGATGGTGACCGACGGGTCGCTCACCGGGTTCACGGGGTCGGCGGGCTTCAACGGAATCGTGGTCGCGCTGTTCGGCGGCCTCAGCCCGATCTGGACGATCCTCTCGTCGTTCGTCTTCGCGGGCCTGCTCGTCGGCGGCGACGCCATGCAGGTCGTCACGAACGTGCCCTCCGATCTGATCGTGGCGCTGAACGGGCTCGTCGTGATCTTCGTCGTCTCGACGGAGATCGTCCGCCGCCGCGCCCGGCGCCGCGCGGAGGTGAGCGCATGAGCTCGTTCTTCACGACGGCGATCCTCACGGCGACGATCGCGTCGGGCATCCAGCTCGCCGCGCCGTTCCTGCTCGCGTCGCTCGGGGAGACACTCGGGCAGCGCAGCGGTGTCCTCAACCTCGGCGTCGACGGAATCATGCTGCTCGGAGCGTTCACGGGGTACTACGTCGCGCTGCACACGCACAGCCTGCTGCTCGCGATCCTCGTCGCGGTTGCGGTGGGCGCAGCGCTCGGGCTCGCGACCGCGTTCGTGAGCGTGACGCTGCGCGCCGAGCAGGGGATCAGCGGCATCGGCGTGTACCTGTTCGCGCTCGGCATCACCTCACTCCTCTTCCTGAAGCTCGTGGGGACGCCGTTGCCGGTGGACAAGCCGCGCGACCTCCACGTCCCGTTCCTCCATCGCCTTCCCGGGCTCGGCCACACGCTGTTCACGCAGAACGTGCTCGTGTACGTCGCGTTCGCGTTCGTGCCTGTGCTCGCGTTCGTCCTCAACCGGACGACGTACGGGATGAACGTCAAGGCCGCCGGCGAGAACCCCGCGGCAGCCGACAGTCTCGGGGTCAGCGTCGCGCGGACGCGATACATCGCCGTGATCGCCGGCAGCGCGCTGGCCGGCCTCGCCGGCGCGACCCTGCTCTTCGACGTCGGCATCTTCCAGCAGAACCTGACGCAGAGCGAGGGCTTCATCGCCGTGGCGCTCGTCTACTTCGGCGCCTGGCGCCCGGTCGGCGTCCTGCTCGGGTCGCTGCTCTACGGCCTGACTCAGGCGACCGTTCTGTCGTGGAAGGGCCTCGGGATCATCCCCGTCAGCCTGTCCGACCTCGCCGCGGCTGCGCCCGCCGTGATCACGGTCCTGGCCCTGCTGACGATCGCCAGGCGCTTCCGGCAGCCGGCGGCGCTCGGCACCCCCTACGCACGAGGAGGTTGAACGACGCGCCGCACGCGGCGCGGGCACGGGTTCGAACACACAATCGAAAGGAAGCACCCAATGCGCAAGCTCTTGCTCCTACTGGCCGCAATCGCGGCACTCGCGATCGCAGCGGTGCCGACCGCGACGCCGAAGTCTCACGCGCCGCAGCTGAAGGTGGCGCTGATCGCGCCGAGCGCGCACAACGACCTCGCGTTCACGCAGTCGATGCACCACGCGCTCCTGAACCTGCAGAAGAAGTTCAACTTCCAGCTCTCCCTCTCGGAGAACCAGTTCGTCGTCGCGAACGCGGCGAACATCATGCACCAGTACGCCCAGGAGGGCTACGACCTGATCATCGCGCACGGATCGCAGTACGGCGCGACGGTTCAGCAGCTCGCCCCTCAGTTCCCGAAGACGACGTTCGCGTGGGGCACGGCCGGCGAGACGTACGGCCTGCCGAACGTCTACGCGTACCAGGCCGCATCCGAGCAGGGTGGCTACGTCAACGGCTTCGTCGCCGCGCTCATGAGCAAGACCCACGTGCTCGGCGTGATCGGCCCGATCGCGGTCGGCGATGCGAAGCTGTACGTCGACGGGTTCGTCGCCGGTGCGAAGGCCGCCGGCAAGAAGACGGCGGTGCAGGTCGCGTACACCGGCTCGTTCAGCGATCCGAGCCTGATGTCGAAGCAGGCGTCCCAGTTCATCGCGCAGAAGGCGGACGTCCTCACGGGCAGCTCGCAGTCCGTCGTCGGTGCGATCAACGTCGCCCGCGAGAACCACGCCATGTGGTTCGGCACGCAGTGGACGCAGGCGTCGCTCGCACCGAAGAACACAGTGGCGACACAGATGTACGACTGGATGCCGATCCTCAAGCAGATGTTCACGCGGATGCAGGACGGCAAGAAGGCCGGCGTCACCTACACGATCACGCTCAAGAACGGCGGTGAGAAGATCCAGTTCAACAAGTCGTTCCCGACGCCGAAGTCGATCAAGGTCAAGGCCGCGTCGATCATCGCCAAGATCTCGAGCGGCAAGATCAAGGTCCTCCCGGTCGGCCAGTGACGGTCGCGGCGACCACTCCGGTGCAGGTGCCCGTCCCGCGAGAAGGCGCGCTCATGCTCGAGATGCGCGGGATCTGCAAGCGCTTCCCCGGAGTGGTCGCCAACGACCACGTCGACTTCGACGTGACGGCCGGCGAGGTGCACACGCTGTTCGGCGAGAACGGGGCCGGCAAGAGCACGCTCATGCGTGTCCTGTACGGCCTCTACCGCCCCGACGAGGGCGAGATCCGCCTGAACGGTGAAACCGTCGCGATTCACTCGCCGGCCGTCGCGATCGCGCACGGCATCGGGATGATCCACCAGCACTTCATGCTCGTGAACACGCTGACGGTGGCGGAGAACGTCGCGCTCGGCCTGCGCAGCGCGCTCACGCGCACGAACCTGGAGGCGGTGGCGGGGCGGGTCGAGGAGCTCTCGGAGCGCTACGGGCTTCGCGTCGACCCGTCCGCGACGGTGTGGCAGCTCTCGGTCGGCGAGCGTCAGCGCGTCGAGATCATCAAGGCGCTCTACCGTGACGCCTCTCTGCTGATCCTCGACGAGCCGACGGCGGTGCTGACGCCGCAGGAGGTCGAGGATCTCTTCGTCGTGCTGCGGCAGATGGTGCAGGACGGCCGCGGCCTCGTGTTCATCTCGCACAAGATCCGCGAGGTGCTCGCACTCTCCGACCGGATCACGGTGCTGCGCGCAGGCCGGAAGATCGGAACGGTCACGCCGGGCGAGGTGACGCGGCACACGCTCGCCGAGATGATGGTGGGTCACGAGCTCCCGACCACGGAGCCGGTCGGCGCGACGAGCTCGGGCGAGGTCCGCCTCGCGCTTCGCGGGCTCCGCGTCCGCGGCGACCGCGGTGTCGAGGCGGTCCGCGGTGTCGACCTGGAGGTGCGGACCGGCGAGATCGTCGGGATCGCAGGCGTCTCCGGGAACGGGCAGCGCGAGCTCGCGGAGGCGCTCGCGGGGTTGCGTCCGATCACGGCAGGCTCGGCGATCCTCGAGGGGACACAGCTCGTCGGCCTGCATCCTGCTGCGATCAGGGAGGCCGGGCTCGGCTACGTCCCGGAGGAGCGGATGCGCGACGGAGTCGTCGGGGAGTTCTCCGTCGGCGAGAACCTGCTGCTGATCGACAACGCGGCGCCGCAGTTCAGCCGCTTCGGCTTTCTCCGTCGCGGCGCGATCCAGCGCCATTGCGACACGCTCGTGCGCGAGTTCGACGTGAAGACCCCGTCGCTCGCCACGCCGGCGCGCAACCTCAGCGGCGGCAACATCCAGAAGCTCATCCTCGCGCGTGAGCTGTCCGCCCGCCCGCGCGTGCTGCTCGCGGCGCAGCCCACGCGCGGCGTCGACATCGGCGCAGCCGCGTACATCCACGAGCGGCTGATCGAGCAGCGGAACGCCGGCACGGCGATCGTCGTCGTCTCAGAGGATCTCGACGAGGTCCTGTCGCTGTCGGATCGCATCCTCGTCATGTACGAGGGCGAGATCATCAGCGAGGTCGAGGCCGGCACGAGCTCCCGCGAGGCGCTCGGGCTGATGATGGCCGGCGTGCGCGCCACCGCCTGAGCGGAGCAACCGCCGGGTGCGCGGCCGCGGGCCGTCTGGAGTGGGCGCACCTGGGATCGAACCAGGGACCTCTCGCGTGTGAAGCGAGCGCTCTCCCGCTGAGCTATGCGCCCGAAACCGCTTGGGAAAGCCAATCTAGCAGCGAGTTGAACGCGTCGCTCCGGCCGGTCAGAATGGCGCGACAGCATCTGGAGGCAGGGGGGACGTGCGTCGGCGAGCCTTCACTGCTGCGGCGAACTCGATCTCGCCTCGCGAGGGCGGCGCCGCGTGACGATTCGCGTCGCCGTCGTCGACGAGAACGAGATCTTCCGGCGCGGCGTGGTCGCCTGCCTCGCCGAGCAGCCGACGTTCGAGATCGCCGCGGCCTGGGCGAGCGCACCGCTCGGAGGCGAGACGGGCTGCGGCGCCGGCGTCGCGGTCGTCTCCGCGAAGGCGGCCCGCGAGACCGCGCTGACCTGCCCGCTCGTCGTGTGCGCGAGCGCGCCGTTCGCCGTGCCCGAGGACGGCCGCGTCCTGGCGCTCCTCCCACGCAACGGCCTCACCGCCGAACAGCTCGCCGCCGCCGTGCACGGCGCGGCGGTCGGCCTCAGGGTCTCGGGCACCGCCCTCGAGCTGCCGCAGCTGGACGAACGCCGGCTCCGGATCCTGCGCCTGCTCGCCGACGGTGCGACGACCGAGGAGATCTCCCGCTCCCTCCGCTACTCACCGCGCACGATCAAGGGGCTCGTCGCGTCGATCCAGGCGGAGCTCCATTCCCGCACGCGCGCCCAGGCCGTCGCGACCGCGATCCGCGGCGAGCTCATCTAGCGGCGCACCTTCGGGCAGCACGCACGTCCGGAGGGCCCTCGACACGCGACCCTTCGGCCGTAGCTCTCCGAGGCAACCGGTGATCTGATCGCCCCGTGGTCGTTCTCGTCGGCGACTTCGGAACCGTCGGCACCGCCGGCCTCGAGGCGATGATCGAGGCGCAGGGGCTGGGCCTGACGACGCGCACGCTGCCGGTGCAGGAGATCGCCTCCGGGGTCTCCGAGGGCGGCACGCGGGTCGTCGTCCTCGACGGCGGCATGCCGGACGCCCGCGAGACGGCGCTCCGGATCGGCGTCGAGCACGCCGACATCCGCGTGATCGTCTGCTCGCTCGACGACACGACGATGCTCGTCTTCCCCGGCCGCGGGGAAGCCCCGTACGAGGCGCCGCTCGACCCGCCGCGTCTCGCGGCCGCGATCGGGGAGCGCCGGTGAGCGCCAGGATCGACGTCAACACCGCGACGCGCGAGGAGCTCATCGCGCTCCCGGGTGTCGGCGCGGTGCTCGCCGAGCGGATCGTCTCGCACCGCGAGCGCGCGGGCGGGTTCGGCTCCGTCGACGAGCTCCGCGCCGTGCCGGGCGTCTCGGACCGCATCTTCCGCGGGCTGCGCGGGCTCGTCACCACCGCGGCGGCCGCGCCCGAGCCGGAGGCGATGGTGCTGCCCGTGAAGCTCGAGCCGCCGAACGGTCCGGCCGACTACACGAGCCACGTCGTCACGATCGAGGGCCTGCGGTTGAAGGACGACGTCGGCGTGCCGTTCAGCGCGTCCTCGCCCGCCGACCCCGGAGGCACGGCGAAGGTCACGCTGCCGGCGCAGTCCACGCTTGTCGACGACCTCACCATTCGCGTCCTCTCGCCGGACGGGGCGATCCTGCTCGAGACCGACCGCCCCTCCGCGAACCTGCCCGCCGAGCTGACGCTCGAGGTCGCACCGAGCGCGTACGGCGAGACCCAGCCGAACGACGATCCTGCCGCCGGCAAGCCGACGCGCGTCCGCGGCCAGGTGATCGACACGAACGGCAAACGGTCCACGGCCGGGCTGCAGGTGGTGCTGTGGGGCGCGACGGTCGACAACCCCCAGCAGAAGGATTTCCGCGCGCTCGTCGTCGTCACGACGGACGTCAACGGCCACTTCTCCGCCCCGTACCCCGTCGGCGAGTTCAGCGAGGCGTTCGCGACGGTCGCGCTGGGAGACGGCGAGCCCGTCACGGTGACGATCCACCTGGACGCCAAGGCGTTTCCCGAGTCGGTGATCCTGCCGCTCGAGATGCCCGAGCCGTCCGCGCTCGGCGACGACGGCTGCAAGTGCCACGACGAGACGGACCCGCCACGCGGCGTCGACGCGAAGGACCTCGCGCGCGCCGACGGCACGTTCTCCTCCGATCCGGGCGCCGGCCGCTGCGTCGACTTCACGAAGCCCGACCGGACGCTCGAGGAGTTCTCGTACACCTACCTCGTCCGCACGACCGAGCCCGTCATCCGCGGGCTGACGCTCGACGACCCGGCGAAGGTCGACGTCAAGACGATCCTCGGCATCCTCAGGCCGTACTCGCTGACGGCGGCGCACCGGTCGCTCGCGCCCGCCGTCGGCACCCAGGACGGTGTGACCGAGGAGGCGCCGCAGGCTGCGATCGACCGCGCCCTCGAGGGCGCGAGCGTCGACGCGAGGGCGCTCAAGTCGATCGCGCGCGATCCCGACGGCTTCTCGCTCACGGCGCTCCTCAACGCCGACCAGATCACGCGGCACGGCGACCTCGTCAGGCTGCTCGACACCGCGATCAAGCCGCCGCCGGGGCGCAGCCGCCTGAGCTGCGACTCGCCCGTCGACTGGGACGACGACCCGACCATCTACCAGGCGTGCACGATCGCGAACGGCCACGTGCTGCGCTTCAAGCAGGAGTGGGTCGCGGACGGCTACTCGATGGGCAGCCTGCTCTACAGCCTCCCGCTCGCGCCGGGGCAGAAGAAGCAGATCGCCGTCGTCGACTGGGAGCGGCGGGAGACGGCGGCGCGAACGGAGGCCGTCGACTTCCGCGAGCAGCTCGACGCGTTCCTCGAGCGCGACCGCGACGTCAACGAGATCGTCTCGGGCACGCTCCGCGAGAGCACGCGCGGCGGCTCGAGCGCCTCCAGCGGCAGCATCGCGGGCGGTCTCGGCGTCGGCGCGATCATCGGCCCCGTCGGGGCGGTGCTCGGCATCGGCGGCGGCCACTCGAGCGCGGACAGCAGCGCCTGGCAGGACTCGTCGCGGAGCACCGCGGCGAGCGCGCTGAACCAGCTGCGCGACCGGACGATCCAGAGCGCGTCGGCCGTGCGGAGCCTGCGCTCGTCGGTCGTCCAGTCCGTCACGCAGGGCGAACGCGTCGTCGCCACGACCGAGACGGTCGCCAACTACAACCACTGCCACGCAATCACGGTGCAGTACTTCGAGGTCCTGCGGCACCTGCTCGTACGCCAGCGACTCGTCGACGTCCAGGAATGCCTGTTCGTGCCGCTCCTGATGTCGTGGTTCACGAGCGCGAAGGCGCTGCGCTGGCGCAACGCGCTTGCGAGCGCGACGCCGCAGGAGCTCCGCGGCGGCTACGACGCGCTCGACCGGATCGCGCACGCGTACGTCGGCAGCGACCTGCCGCTCGGACGGTACGCCGACGAGCAGCTCCAGACCGTCGACGGCGACCTCCAGCTGCGCTTCCAGCTCACGCGCCCACGCGACAAGAACGACCAGTTCGACGCAGCCGCCTGGTCGCCGATCCTGAACCTCTTCGGCTTCGACCCGGAGGACTTCTACAACAACTTCCTCAAGGACCAGCAGTTCAAGGACCGGGTGTTCGTCGAGCAGCTCGGCCCGCGGATCGCCAGCGCGGTCGTCAACCTGATGAAGGTCTCGGCGCTGAAGACCGACGACACGCTCGTCGACCTGAAGATCGACCCGACGCTCGTGACGGCGTTCGCGAACGACCGCAGCCTGTACGTCTCGCTGCGGATGGCCGGCGACCTGCCGCCGGTCACGCGTGCAGAGATCAAGGCAATCGTGATCAGCGCACGGCTCGGCGGCGGCGCGTTCGTGGTCAGTGCGCTGCCGGCCGGGTCGCGCGTGATCGTCGAGTCGGGCAGCCTCCGCTACACGACGCCGCACCTCTCCGACGCGCTCTTCCGCAACAGCTTCATCCAGAACGACCTCACCGGATTCGACGACGTGCGGATCGCGACGCCGCTGAACCGCCAGGAGCTGCGGAATCCGAGGGAGGAGGACAAGGAGGCCGCCCGGCACCTGCTCGACCACCTGAACGAGAACATCGAGCGCTACCACCACGTGATCTGGGGGCGTATGAGCCCCGACCGGCGCTACATGCTGCTCGACGGGTTCCAGGCGCCGAACAGCGGCGGCCGCTCCGTCGCGAGCGTCGTCGACAACGAGCTGATCGGCATCGTCGGGAACTGCCTCGTGATGCCGGTCGCGCGCGGCTTCCACCTCGACCCGACGTACCGGCAGGACGTCGAGAACCCGGTCGACCTGTTCGAGCACTACCAGCCGAACACGCCGATCGAGCCCAGCCGCGTCGCCATCCCGACCCGCGGCGTCTACTGCGAGGCCGTGATGGGGGCCTGCAACTCGTGCGAGGAGAAGGACGAGACGCGCTTCTGGCGCTGGGAGGAATCGCCGATCCCCGACCAGCCGCCGGCGATCCTGCCCACGTCGACCGACACCCGCCGGACGGAGCCGCCCGACCTCACCGTCAAGGACCTGCCGTCCGCGATCGTGGCGATGCAGTCCGCGCCCGCTGCCCCCGACCCGACCGGCCTCGGCGCCGTGCTCGGGCTGCTCGGGCAGAGCGGCGCGTTCCGCGACATCACGGGCCTCGAGGGCACGCAGCGCAATGCTGCGGCCGCGCTGCAGGAGGCATTCCAGACCGCGACGACCTTCGGCACCAAGGCCGCCGACCTCGCCCTCCAGGGGAAGATGAGCAAGGACATCGACAAGGCGATGAGGACGATCCAGACGGCGAAGAGCCAGGGCCTCATCAACGACGAGCAGGCGCAGAACCTGACCGAAGCCGCGATCCGCGGCATGGTCGGAGCCGGCACGACGAACCCGCCGAAGGCGACGACGACCGACGAGGTCAAGGACATCACCGACACCGCGGGCAGGAACAGCGCGGCGGTCTCGGTCACGCGGCCGACGGGCGAGAAGGTCGACGTCGACGCGCGCAACGCGATGCTGGCCTCCTACACCGGCGCGGGCCCCGCCCTCGGCGCGAAGAAGCTGCCCACCCGCGCCGGCACGGACGCCAAGCAGGCGTGGGAGGGCAAGGCAGCGATCCCGGCGCGCGACCCGGCGTCATGCCCGTCAGGGCTCAAGAACCTCGGCACGATCCTCTTCGTCCACGACGCGGAGACCGAGATCGACATGCGCGGCTTCGGCGAGCGCACGAATGCCGACAACTGGATGCTCGTGCACACGGTCAGCGACCTGATCGAGGGCCTCCGGGCGCACGTCGGGAACTGCGGCTACGTCACGGGCATCCACATCGCCGCCCACGGCGGGTGGTCGGGCAGCGGCGGGTTCCGCATGGGCGACGACGACAACCACAACGGGCACGTCGAGCAGAGCGAGGCGAACGACATGGTCTCGAGCGCGGCGCAGGCGGCGAAGTTCGGCGCCCTGATCAAGAACGCGCTCGCCCCCGGCAGCTTCATCTCGATCAGCGCGTGCGAGTCGTCCGGGGCGAACGACGTGTTCATCAAGGCACTCAACACCGCCACCGGCGCGATCACGATCGGCTCCCCGAAGGAGGTCCGGCTCGGCGGCAGCTGGTGGTCGGGCGCCTGGTGGGAGGCGGAGGGCGGCCGCACGCAGGTGAACGCGAACGGGACGACGAAGGCGGACGCCCACGACGAGGGAACCGGAATCTGGAGGCCGTTCTAGTGCCGCAGCTCACAGACAGGCAGAACGAGATCGTCGACAAGAGCAAGGCCGACGTCGAGGCGCTGCTCGGCAAGCCGGTGAAGATCTCCTACTGGACGAACGCGCTGCCCCCGGAAGGTGCGGACGCCGCCGCCGTCGAGGCCTACAAGAAGGAAGTGCTCGACGAGATCTGGATCTACCTGAACGGCCGCGTGCACTTCACGATGGCCGGCGTCGCCAAGAAGGTGGACGACAAGGTCGACCGCGACCTGCCGCCGCCCGAAGGCACGATGGTCGCCTGAGGCGTAAAGCCGCGGCACCGGTGAGGGATCCTTAGGGCTGCTTCCTCCCGGATCTGACCCGGTTCGGAATCTCACCGCGCCGCGGGCGAGAGCCAGTGTACCTCGCCCTCGGCGGCGCGATGAGTTTCGGGCACCGCCCCGGTCGAACCCTTCGTGACCCCACGAAATGCTCTTGGCCTATCCTCGGTGAATTCCCCAGGAAGGAGTTCGATGCTCGCTCGTCTCGCACACGTGATCGCACGCCGCCGCTGGTACGTGATCGGCGCCTGGATCCTGCTGACGCTCTTCGGCGGCTTCGCCGCCGGGCAGGTGTCGAAGCGCTGGTTCCAGAGCTTCTCGATCCCCGGCAAGTCCGCCTACGAGGCGAACCAGCGGACCCTGCACGCCTTCGGCACCGGCGTGCGGCCCCCGAACGTGGTCGTCTTCCACACGAACGGCGACGCCACGGCGAGCGGCGCGATCCGGCAGGCGATGAAGCGCGCGGCGGCGACCATGCCGGGCGCGCGCACGAGCTCCTGGTTCTCGACGCACAACCCGATGTACGTGTCGCGCGACCGGCACACCACCTTCCTGGAGGTCTACCCGCCCGGAGTCGCGAAGTTCGACACGAAGAGCGGCGCCGAGCAGATGCGCGACGCGGCGGCCAGGGGACTGCCGGCCGGGGTCACGGTGAACGTCACCGGGCACGATCCGCTCGAGGAGGCGAGCACGCACGGCTCGAGCGGGGGGCCGAGCGTCCTCGTCGAGGCGCTGATCGGCGGGGTCGGCGCCCTGATCATCCTCTTCTTCGTCTTCGGGACGCTGCCGGCGGTGCTGATGCCGATCGCCGTCGCGGTGGCCGGGATCCTGAACACGTTCACACTCGTCTGGGCGCTCACGTACGTGACCGACGTCTCGATCATCGTGCAGTTCCTGATCGCCCTCGTCGGCCTCGGGGTCGGGATCGACTACGCGCTGCTGATGATCTTCCGCTTCCGGGACGAGCTGCGGGAGGGCGCGGACGTCGAGACCGCGCTCGTCGAGACGATGACGCACGCGGGCCGGTCCGTGATCGTCTCCGGCTCGACGGTCGCCGTCGGGCTCCTCTCGATGATCGTGCTGCCGCTGCCGTTCATCCGCTCGATCGGGATCGGCGGGATGCTCATCCCGGCCGTCTCGGTGCTCGCCGCCGTCACGCTCCTGCCGGCCCTGCTCGCAGCCCTCGGCACGCGGATCAACAGCGTGCGCCTGCTGCCGAAGCGGTTCGTCGACCACGGCCATCCTGAGGACGGGATGTGGGGCCGCTGGGCGCGCTTCGTCCTGCGCCGGCCCGTCGTCGTCGCAGCCGTCGGGCTCGTGATCGTCGGCGTGCTCGGCGGGATCGGCACGCAGCTCAACCCGAACGAGTCGCAGCTCAAGGACTTCCCGGGCACCGGCACCGCGATCGAGGGTCGCCAGATGCTCGTCGACGCGCACATCTCACCGGGCGTCCTGAAGCCCTTCGCAGTCCTCGTCGAGCGCGGCGGCGACCCGCAGGCCGTCGCGGCGAAGGTGCGGACGACCAGCGGCATCGCCGGTGCGAGCGCACCCGCCGACTGGCGGCGCGGGCCCGACTCGATCGTCGAGGCGTTCCCGGCGATCGACGGCGCGGCCCCGGGCATCCAGGGGATCGTCGACCGGCTGAACGGGCAACTGAAGGGGACGAACGCGACGCTCGGCGGCGTGCCCGCCGTCGACCGCGACTTCGTCCACGCCGTCTACGGCAACTTCCCGTACGTGCTCGCGTTCGTCGTCATCCTGACGCTGATCCTGCTCGCACGTGCGTTCCGGTCGATCGTCCTGCCGATCAAGGCCGCGCTCCTCAACCTCGTCTCGCTCGCGGCCGCGTTCGGGATCATCGTGTTCATCTTCCAGGAGGGGCACGGCTCGTCGCTCTGGAACATCACGGCGACGCAGGCGATCACCGCGTGGATCCCGCTGATGATCTTCGCGTTCCTGTTCGGGCTCTCGATGGACTACGAGGTGTTCATGCTCACGCGGATGCGTGAGGCATACGACGAGACCGGCTCGACGGAGCGGGCGATCGAGCTGGGCCTCGCGCGCACGGGCAAGCTCGTGACGAGCGCCGCGCTGATCCTGATGTTCGCGTTCCTCGTGCTCTCGTCCAGCCCGGGCTTCGAGGTCAAGGAGTTCGCGATCGGTCTCGCGGCCGGGATCATCTTCGACGCCACCGTCATCCGCGCGCTGCTCGTGCCCGCGCTGATGCGGCTGCTCGGGCAGGCGAACTGGTGGATGCCGCAGTGGACCCAGACGCTGCTCCTGATCCGCCGCCGCGAGGAGCTGCCGGAGCCCGCCGGCGGGAGCACGTGAACGCGGCTACTTGCCGGTCTCGATGCAGCTCTTGATGTTCGCGAGCTCGGTCTTCGAGATCTTCGCCGGCGGCGCTCCCGCGTAGGGGGACGGGTTGCCCTTGAAGTCGATCACCGCGTTGTCGACGATCGCCGTCGTCTTCGGGTTCTTCTTCTTGAAGACCGCCCGCGCCGCCGCGGCGTCCTTGTACAGCGTCATCGTGAAGGCGACGCCCGCCGGCGACTGGCCGTCGAGGATCTTCTCGCTCGGCTGCACGAGGAAGTCGTAGTTCTCGTTCAGGCAGTTCCCGACGTTGACGCCGCTCGTCGCCGTCACGGTGCCGCCGCCGCCGCCCGACGGGCTCTTGCTGCCGCCGCCGCCGCAGCCGGCGAGGATCACGGCCGTCGCGGCCAGGACGAGGACGGGTACGAGGAGCTTTCTCATGACGGTCGGGGCCCTTTCGAGTCGGGGGGATCAGGCGAGGGTAGCGCCTGGTTCGACTTGCGGAAAGCGCGCCCTGCCCGCAGAATGATCCGGTTCGACCGCAGACGAGGAGGTGGTGCCGAGATGAAGCGTGTCCAGACGACGTCCCGTGTTGCAGGCGCCACCGCCCGTCGTCGCTAGCTCCGCCGCGACCGGTCGGGCGGGAGCGCCCGTCCCGTCCACTTCGCGAAGGAGCTTTGGTTGACTCTTCCGGTCACGGAATCGTTGTTGAACCGACTCGGCTGGGACGACGGCTGGGAGGCCGCGTTCGCCGAGCACCGCGCCGCCGGGCTCGCGCCCGCCCGCGTCGCTGTCCAGCACAGGGGCGCCTACGACCTCGCCGCCGAGCACGGCGAGCTTCGTGCGAGCGCGGCCAACCGCCTCGTCCGCGACGATGAGCTGCCCGCCGTCGGCGACTGGGTCGGGTTCGATCCCGAGACGTGCCTCGTCGAGGCCGTGCTGCCCCGGCGCACGTCGATCTCGCGCAAGGAGGTCTGGCAGGCCACGCGCGAGCAGGTACTCGCGGCGAACGTCGACGTCGCGTTCCTCGTCCAGGCGCTGCCGCTCGACTTCAACCTGCGCCGGCTCGAGCGGTACCTCGCGATGTCGTGGGAATCGGGCGCGCAGCCGGTCGTGCTGCTCACGAAGATCGATCTCGTCGACGACGTCGAGCCGTACCTCGCCGAGGTCGAGGCGGTCACGCTCGGCGCCTGCCCCGTGGAAGCCGTGTCGGCGCGCACCGGCAGCGGCCTCGACGGGTTCCGCCGCTACCTCTCGGGCAACCGCACCGCCGTCTTGCTCGGCTCGTCGGGCGTCGGCAAGTCGACGCTCGTGAACGAGCTCGTCGGCGAGGAGCTCCTCGCGACGCAGGAGGTGCGCGTCGACGACCAGCGCGGCCGGCATACGACGACGCGCCGCGAGCTGATCCTGATCCCGGGCGGCGGGGTCGTGCTCGACACGCCGGGGATCCGCGAGCTGCAGCTGTGGGACGCGGACCTCGAGCAGACGTTCGGCGACGTCGAGGAGATCGCCCGCCGCTGCCGGTTCTCCGACTGCGCGCACGACCGCGAGCCGGGATGCGCGATCCGCGACGCGCTGGACGAGGGATCGCTCGCGCCGGAGCGCTGGGACAGCTACCTCAAGCTCCAGCGCGAGCTCCAGGCGATCGAGGCACGGCGGGACCATCGACTGCGACAGGAACGCGTGCGGGAGTACAAGATCCGCGAACGCGCGAACCGGGCCAAGCACAAGAAGAAGCGGTGAGCCCCGCCGTCCGCGAGGACGGCGTCGGGTTCACCGTGCACGATCCGGAGCGCCGGTACGACGAGGTCGTGCTGGTGCAGGAGGTCGTGCGGCCGCGGCCGGGACCGCCGTTCGAGTGGGCCGACGGCGCCTGGCGGCTCTGGTTTCCGCGGCCGGAGGCGGACCGCCTCGAGTATCTCCTCTGCGTCGACGGCGAGTGGGGCCCCGACCCGCGCAACCCGCTTCGGGCGCCGGGCCCGTTCGGCGACAAGTCGGTCGTCCAGTGGCCCGAGTATGTCCCGCCGGCGTGGCTCGACTCGATCGCCGATGCCGGGCCGGTCGAGGAGCTCGAGATCCGCTGCCGCCGTCTCGTCGCGCGTGTCCGTGTCCTCCTCTACTCGACCCCCGAGCCGCCGGGAGCCGACGCGCCGCTCGTCGTCGCGCACGACGGGCCCGAGTACGCGCAGTACGCGGCGCTGACGCGGTTCCTCGATGCGATGAGCTGGGAGGAGCGCATCCCGCCGCTTCGTGCCGCGCTCATCCAGCCGGTCGACCGTGACGAGACGTACTCGGCCTCCGCGCTCTACGCGGGCGCGCTCGTCCGCGAGCTCCTGCCGGAGATCGGGCGCCGGGCGCCGCACGGGAAGCGGATCGGCATGGGCGCGAGCCTCGGGGCGCTCGCGATGCTGCACGCCCACCGCCGCCACCCCCGATCGTTCGACGCGCTGCTCCTCCAGTCGGGCAGCTTCTTCCGGCAGCGCTTCGACAAGCAGGAGTCGACGTTCGACCGCTACCGCCGCATCACGCGCTTCGTCGGGACGGTGCTGCGCGGCGTCGACGTCGAGCGGACGATCCCGGTGGCGATCACCTGCGGCACCGCGGAGGAGAACCGTGCGAACAACGAGGCCGTCGCCGAGGCGCTCCTCGCCCAGGGCTACCCGTCCTGGGTCGCCGAGATCCGCGACGGCCACACGTGGACGTGCTGGCGCGACGCGTTCGACCCCCACCTGCCGACGCTGATCGAGGCCGTCGCATGAGCCGCCGCGTCGTCGATCTCGACGGGGGTACCGTGGTCTCGCACGGGCACTGGGGGCGGCCGCTCGTCGCGTTCCCCTCCGAGAACGGCGGCCCGTTCGACTGGGAGGAGCGCGGGATGGTCGACGCGGTCGCCCCGCTCGTCGAGGCCGGGCGGCTGAAGCTCTACTGCGTGCCGTCGTACGACAGCGAGAGCTGGACGCGGCGGGATCTCGCCCTCGAGGAGCGGGCGCGGCGGCACGGGCACTACGAGTGGTGGGTGCTGACCCGCCTTGTGCCGTTCGTGCAGGCGGACTCCCACACGCACGAGTCGATCGTCGCCGGCGCGTCGTTCGGCGCCTACCACGCCGCGAACTTCTGCCTCAAGCGCGCCGACCTGTTCCCGCTCGCGCTCTGCTTCTCGGGCGTCTACGACGTCTCGGTCCAGGGCGCCGGCGAGCGCGGAGACGCCGTCTACTTCAACAACCCGATGGACTACGTCGCGAACCTGGGCGGCGACCACCTCGACTGGCTGCGGCAGCGGGCGTCGCTCCTGCTCGTCTGCGGCCAGGGGCAGTGGGAGGACACGACGGGGGCGCTGGACTCGACCCGCCGGTTCGGGGCGCTGCTCGCCGAGAAGGGGATCCGCCACGAGGTCGACCTCTGGGGACACGACGTCCCGCACGACTGGCCGTCATGGCGGCGCCAGCTCGCGCATCATCTGGAGCGCTTTGTCTGAGCACCTGATCGGACTGCTCCTCGGCACCGAGGAGGACTGGCCGGCGGCGTTCGAGGCGCTCGTCGCCCGGGTCGGACCGGTGAACGGCCACGAGCTCCGCACCGAGCGGCTCGTCAACGAGCCGTTCGACCTGCGCTACCGGCCGCGCTACTCGCTCGTCATCGACCGCCTCGCGTGGTGGTACGACCTGCCGCGCGCCTGGCTGAAGAAGGTGTCGCTGATGGACGACGTCTATCTCCTGAACAACCCGTTCACGTTCCAGGCGATGGAGAAGCACTCGGCGTACTGCGCGCTGATGCGGCTCGGGATCCGCGTGCCCGAGACCTGGCTGATCCCGCACAAGGTGCCGCCGTCGAACCCGCGGTTCCAGCCGACCGCGGAACGGTACAACGCGGCCTTCGACCTGGAGGAGATCGGCGACCGCATCGGCTACCCGCTCTTCATGAAGCCGTTCGACGGCGGCCAGTGGGTCGGCGTCTCGCGCGTCGGCTCGCCCGCGGAGCTGCGCGCGGCCTACGACGCGTCCGGCGAGCGCATGATGCACCTGCAGACCTCGCTCGAAGGATTCGACGTCTTCGTGCGGTCGCTCTCGATCGGCGCCGAGACGATGTCGATGTGGTTCGACCCGTCGCGGCCGATGCACGACCGCTACCAGGTGAGGCACGACTTCCTCACGCCCGAGCTCGGCGAGGAGATCGTGTCGATCAGCCGGCTCGTGAACGCGTTCTTCCGCTGGGAGTTCAACTCGTGCGAGACGATCGTCAAGGACGGCGTCGCCTACCCGATCGACTACGCGAACGCTTCGCCCGACGTGGCGCTCACGTCCCTCCACTACTACTTCCCCTGGGCGATCGTGGCGCTCGTGCGCTGGTGCGCGTTCTGCGCGATCACGCGGCGCGAGATGCGGATCAACCAGAACTCGCGCGACTACTTCGAGTGGGGGGATCGCGACGACCTCGGCTACGACGAGAAGCTCGCGCGCTACCGCGAGCTCGCCGACGACTACTTCCAGGTCGAGGAGTACGAGGAGTTCTGCGACGCGCACCTCGGCCACCTGCTCGACGTCGCGCACGACTGGTTCACCTCCGTGGAGTTCGACGACGTGCTCGTCCGGACGGTGCGGGCGACGTTCCCCGCGCACGAGCACGAGCACTTCGTCGCGCACTACCGCGGGCTGCTCGCCGCGTGGGCGCGCGATAACGCCTAGCCCGTGAAGAGGGCGCGGCCGACGACGACCGCCTCGGCACCGGCGGCCGCCAGCGATTCGACGTCCGCCGGCGTGCGCACGCCGCCGGCGGCCAGCACGCGCCGCCCGCCGGCGGCGGCGCGGCGGACGAGGTCGAGGTCGGGGCCCTCGAGCGTCCCGTCCCGGTCGATCGCGGTCACGAGCACCCGCGCGTCGCCGGCGCGCTCGAGCGCGTCCTCGAGAGTCAGGCCCGTCCCCTCCGTCCAGCCTGCCGCGCGCAGCTCGCCGTCCAGCACGTCGAGCGCGAGCACGACCGCGTCTCCCAGATCGAGCCACGGCGCCGGGTCCGGCCAGGCGGCCGTGCCCACGATCACGCGGTCGGCCCCCGCAAAGAGCAGCCGGACCGCGTCCTCGCGCGTCCGGATGCCGCCCGAGGCCTGCACAGGGACGCCGACGCCGGCGACGGCGGTGACGAGCGCCGGCCTGATGCCGCCGCCGCGCGCACCGTCGAGGTCCACGAGGTGCAGCCGCTTCGCCCCCGACCGCACCCAGCTGAATGCGAGGTCGACAGGGTCCTCGGCACGCTCGACGATCTCGTCGTAGGCGCCCTTGCGCAGTCGCACGGCCTCGGTGCCGAGCACGTCGACGGCGGGGATCACCTCGATCGGTCCATCGAACCACATATGACCATGTTAGCGTGCTAACATGCAAGCACCAATGGCGGAGCGGAGCCGACACCCGTGGCGTACGAAGGAGATGCGAGAGCTCTTCCAGGCGATCCTGTCGCTGGAGACGCCCGCGGAGACGGAGGCGTTCTTCCGGGATCTCTGCACGATCTCCGAGCTGGAGGCGATGGCGCACCGCTGGCAGGTGGCGCGTCTCCTGGAGAGCGGGCTGCCGTATCTCGAGATCGCGGAACGAACGGGCGCGTCGACGACGACGGTGACGCGGGTGGCGCACTGGCTGCGGCACGGGGAGGGCGGCTACCGCTCGGCGCTCGATCGAACCTGAAGGTCGCCGTCCCCGCGAAGGGCCGGCTGCGCGAGCCGTCGTTCCACCTGCTCGAGGACGCGGGCCTCGGCCCCGAGCAGCCCGGCGACCGGGCGCTCGCGTTCCCGTGCCGCAACGCACCCGTCGAGGTGCTGCTCGTGCGCGCCGCCGACGTGCCGGAGTACGTGCAGGACGGCGTCGTCGACTGCGGCATCACGGGGATCGACCTCGTGCGGGAGCGGGCGGCCGACGTGCTCGAGCTCCTGCCGCTCGGCTTCGGCTCGTGCCGGCTGGAGGCGGCGGTGCCGGCGGAGTCCCCGGCCAGGACGCTGGAGGACCTCGCGGGCTCGTCGGTCGCGACGGTCTACCCCCGGCTGGCGCGCGAGCTGCTCCCGGTGGACGTCTCGCTCGTCGACGTCACCGGCTCCGTCGAGATCGCGCCGCGGCTGGGTCTCGCCGACGCGATCGTCGACCTCGTCTCCTCCGGCAACACCCTGCGCACGAACGGCCTCCGCTCGCTCGGCGTGCTGCTCGAGTCGGAGGCCGTCCTCGTCGCCCGGGACGAGGAGCGCGCGGCGCCCTTCGCCTCGATGCTGAGGGCGGTGGTCGACGCGCGCCGGCACCGCTACGTGATGCTGAACGCGCCGGAGTCGGCGCTGCCGGCGATCTGCGAGCTGGTCGCGCCGCGGACGCCGAGCGTGCTGCCGCTCGCCGAGGCGGGGATGGTCGCCGTCCACGCGCTCGTCCCCTCCTCGGAGGTCTGGCGCCTCCTGCCGCGGCTCGAGGCCGCGGGCGGCTCGTCGATCCTGATCGTCCCCGTCGAGCGCATGGCATGAGCCGTAGGCTCGACGGAGGCTCGATCAGCGGAGACGCCGGCTTCGCCGGCGTCGGAGCAGTGCTGTGACGATCGTCACCGACGTCAAGGAGCGCGGGCTCGACGCCGTGCGCGAGTGGGCGCTCGAGCTCGACGGTGCAGAGCCTGCGCGTGCGGTCGCCGACCCGGAAGGACTCCCGCGCGAGGCGCTGCTCGAGCTCGCCGACCGCGTCCGCCGCTGGCACGAGGCGCAGCGGCCCCCCGACGTCGAGCTCGAGGTCGAGCCGGGCGTCCTCCTGCAGCGGCGCTTCGTGCCGCTCGACACCGTCGGCGTCTACTGCCCGCGCGGCCTCCTCTCGACGCTCGTCATGTGTGTCGTGCCCGCACTCGTAGCCGGCGTCCGCAGGATCGTCGTCTGCACGCCGCCGAACGGGGCGCCGCTCGTGGCGGCCGCCGCCGAGCTGCTCGGCGTCCGCGAGGTGTGGGCGCTCGGCGGGGCGCAGGCAATCGGCTTTCTCGCCTACGTCGAGCGCGTGGACAAGATCGTCGGGCCCGGCAACCCGTGGGTGAACGAGGCGAAGCTCGAGGTCGCCCGCGACGTGCCGATCGACCTGCCGGGTGGACCGTCCGAGGTCGTCGTGCTCGGAGACGGCGACGCCCGCCTCGTCGAGCTCGAGCTCGCGGCGCAGCGCGAGCACGGGCACGACGCCGTCTGCACGCAGGTCGAGACGCTCGAGGAGGCGGAGGCGATCGCGCCGGAGCACCTCGTGCTCCTCGGCGCCGCCGTCGAGTACGCCGACCGCGTCCGGAACGCGGGCACCGTCTTCGTCGGGGAGTGGTCGCCGGTCCCCGCCGGCGACCTCGGGACCGGCGGCAACCACGTCCTGCCGACGAACGGCTGGGCCCGCTCCGTCGGCGGCCTCGGCCTCGAGACGTTCCTGAAGCCGATCACCTTCCAGCGGCTGACCCGCGAGGGGCTCGAGCGGATCCGCCCGACGGTCGAGGCGCTCGCTGCGGCCGAGGGCCTGCCCGCGCACGCCGAGGCGGTGCGGCGGTGAGGGCGCTCGCGCCGGAGTTCCGGCCGTACGAGTGGGCCGCGCCGACCGACGAGGTCGCGCGCCTCGCCGGGATCGACCCGTCTTCGGTGCTGCGCTTCGACCAGAACACGCCGCCGCTGCCGCTGCCGTCGTCCCGGCCGGGGACGATCGCGGGCGCGCTCGCGCGCGTCAGCGGCTATCCCGGCGGCGGCTACCGGCCGCTGCGGCGCGCGATCGCCGGCTACGCCGGCACCGAACCGCAGAACGTCGTCCTCGGCGCGGGGGCGGACGACCTGATCCTGCTCGCGGCGCGCGCATGGGCGGGGCCGGGAGACACGATCGCCATTCCGGAGGCGCCCACGTACCCGCTCTACCGGATCGCGGCGCTGCTCGCCGGCGCACAGGTCGGCGACGACGACCCGGTGCTCACGTTCGCGTGCCGCCCGAACAACCCGACCGGCGAGCTCCGCCCGCTCCCGGACGCGCGGCCTCTCGTCGTCGACGAGGCCTACTACGAGTACTGCGGCGACACCGTCTTCGGCGAGGACGGCGTCGTCGTCCTGCGCACGTTCTCGAAGCTCTTCGGGCTCGCCGGCGCGCGCGTCGGCTACGCGCTCGCGCCGCGCGAGCTCGCGGACGAGCTGAACGCGCGCCAGGCGCCTGCGCCCGTCAGCAGCCTCGGCGCGGAGCTCGCGATCGCGGCCCTCGCCGAGCGTCCGGATCCCGCACCGGTGGTCGAGGAGCGCGAGCGCCTCGCCTCCGCGCTGCGCGCGCTCGGGCTCGCACCGCTTCCGTCGCA
>Ga0070741_10004840_pt1 | contig 30903 bp, 23 predicted proteins | sample Coa_R1_4_FD_66440 | JGI IMG/M metagenome (GOLD analysis project Ga0070741, IMG submission 66440) | Surface soil microbial communities from Centralia Pennsylvania, which are recovering from an underground coalmine fire - Coalmine... | ecosystem: Environmental > Terrestrial > Soil > Unclassified ... | reverse complement strand
CCGCGCGCTCACCTGCGTGGTGCGTCGAGCGAATAGATTTCTTTGGTGGATCTAATTCAATTGGCCGATCGAAGAGCATGGCGTCCTGCCTTGCTTGGGTGCTGTAGCCTACAACCTATCTCAAAATTGAACTGACGTAGGTCGGGTGAACGCCGCGCGAGCGGCGGAACCCAACACGGCGAGAACGCCAGCGGCCGCCTCGGTCGCCGCTGTTAGTCGCTGGTTTCTGCATCGCAACAACCGCTATCCCAGCCGCTAGAGCGGCCAAACCCTTGTTAGATCGCGGCCTTAACGCGTCCGCCGTTTGTCCCTACTCCAAGTGATGATGTTTTGAAACAATAACGCCGCAAGCGCCGCATTAGATGGCGTGACAGGGATATGGGGAGGGAGACGTGAGACAGACAATCGTAAGACTTGGACTGCTCGTACTGTTCGGTTCGATGTCCGCTTGCGGTGGAGGAGGGGGCGGAGGCGGCGGTAGTGGTGGCGGAGGCGGGAGTACGCCTTCCGAAGTAGTCTATGTCGGCAATTCGAACCGCACCGTTATTACTGCAACCAATGCAGCGAAGCTTACGAGCGACGTCATTGGCGGAAGTAGCGCGGCTAACTTCGTCATTGGGGCAGCAGTGTCGAGCAGCGCCACGTCCCCAACACAGGCTCACACGGGACTTACTGATCTGGCGCGGCGTCTCAATCGAGACATCCGCGACACGCTCGCCCAGACGACAACGACCAATGTTGGCCAGCGAGTACCAGTTGCCACTATCCAAGTCGACGAGACAGACCCATGCGACATCGGGTCAGTGCGGACGGTCGGGACGCTTAACGACAACGGCACCGGCACCGTGTCAGTCACATACAACGATTGCCGGATCGGCGGTGAAACGCTAAGTGGTCCCGCCACGTTACGCATTGACTCGTTCGATCGCTCCAGTCTTCTACCGACTGACTTCACCTTAAGTTTCCCTCGGTTGACGCTGCGCGGTCCAGGGACCGACGTCGGTATCGGAGGGTCCTTGCGCTCTCAATTAAGTATCGGAACGAACACGGAGACGCTGACAATAAACCTCGTCACTTTGGACAACAGTACGCGCGCAATGACGAAAGCCGAGAACCTCGTCATCGTCAACGTTTACGGCAGCCTTTTATTCCCCTCGTCCTTTACCGAGACCGTGAACGGCCGTTTGTTCGACTCAGTGCACGGTTTCGTCGATATCTCGACGCCGACGCCGCTACTGTTCACCGGTGTTACGGACGAGTTACCGAGTGCGGGACGAATACAACTCACCGGTGCCTCGAATGCTTCGATCCGTGTGCGGGTCGTTTCGAACAGTTTGGTTCTCATTGAAGTAGACCTAAACGGCGACAACGGTGTCGATATCGCTGCGAGACTTAACTGGGCGGATCTTTCCACCGCTGTCGGATCGGACCTAGCCGATAGCGACGGAGACGGCATACATAACTCATGGGAAGTATCGCGTGGATTAAATCCTTCAAACCCCGCGGATGCATCGCTCGATAATGACAACGACGGCTTTAGCAATCTTGAGGAGTATCGAGTTGGCTCAGATCCGAACAACGCGAGCTCTCGCCCCCTGTCGTCTGCAGATCTGAGGCTTTCGATCTCCGATTCAGTCGACCCGGCGTTTACCAGCACGAATTTCAGCTACTCATTAGCAGTCTGGAACTTCTCCGGGAGCAGTGCGCGCAACGTGGAAGTTCGAGGCAGGTTGCCAGCAGGCGTTGCATTTGTGAGCGCAACGGGCGACGGTTGGAACTGTGGTCACGTGACCGGCCTCGTGACATGTACTCGCGATGCTTTAGATGTTGGTATTACGTCGAGTGTGTCTCTCGTAGTCACGGCGCCAGCAACATCCGGCGTCATTTTTTATACGGCTACGGTTTCGAGCGATACTGCTGACTCCAACAGCGCAAACAACAGTGCCACGGAGCAGACGACAGTCGGATATTCTCTCGCGGCACTTCAACCCAAAATCGACAACGCGGTGGTCGGCGAGACAATACTCGTCGATCCGGGAATGTACGTCGGCACGTTAGATTTCCATGGCAAAGATGTAGTGTTGCAAAGCAGAAACGGTCCCGAAAATACTATCTTGAGCAACCGGTCAGAACGGGTGGTGCAGATAGGGCCGGGCGCTACCATACGGGGCTTTACGATAAGAGGCTCTATCCCCTCGGCGGTTCCTACTCCTCCTGGGGAGGACGGCGAAGGTCCTGGCGGCGGCGGTATTCAGGTCAGTGGTGCTGGTACGCTTATTTCAGAGAACGTTTTTGAGGTGAACTTTCCGAATCCGCTGGTGCATGGCAGCGCAATTGGCGGAGATAATGCTTCGCCAATCATCGAGCGAAATATTTTTCGCAACAATAGCGGACCCGATGTGCCTCTGGGCGGCGTGATCGTTCTCGATGGTGCTTCGTCGCCTCTGATTCAAAATAATATGTTCGAAAAAAATATGTGTCGGAGTCTCTGGTTGTTCGTTACGGCACCTGGTGCGCCGCTAGTAATAAACAATACCTTCGTCGGAAACCTGAAAGGCGTAAGAGTTTATCGAGGTGCTCCTTGGGGTTCGCAAACCTATCGGAACAATATTTTCGTTCAGAACGGTACGGTTTTAGAAGCAGACTTCGGTACCGACGCCGACAACCCGGTCTGGGAAAACAACCTGGTCTTCGGCAATAGCGCGAACTACGTTGGCACCGTCGATCTCACAGGCAGCAACGGGAACATCTCGGCTGACCCGCTGTTCGTCAATGCGTCGAACGGCGACTATCACCTGCAAGCCGGCTCACCGGCCATCGATGCGGGCAGCGCCACGAATGCGCCCACCACCGATTTCGCCGGAACGTCGCGTCCGCTTGGTGGGGGGATCGATATAGGTGCATTCGAGGCGCCATAGGCGAGGGCAGCCCAAAGTTACTGCACGAACCCCGCGTTCACCTCGTCTTGGTGAGCAGGCGGATCGGCACCGGCTCTACACACCAAATGTCGGCGCAATATTCACGGATGCGCGGTCGGAGGGAGAGCTTGCCCGAGCGCGGCGTTCAGGATCGACATGCTTGTCGGCGGTCGAGATCTGCTCTGACAGATCATCCCGGCCACGCCGTCATGCCCTACCAAGAATTCTTCCGCAAACGCCAGAAAGCACGCTACGGCGAGAACGGCGGCGGCGCGTCGGGCGCTGCTGGTAACGCCTCGGTCGGGCCGAATGAAGCAGAAACGGCCCCCCTTTCTAAGCTAAAGCGCTTAACACATTTCGAGGAAGCGGTTGTATAGCAACTTGCCTCCAGAACTATACAACCGTGGAAGGCGCTCCGCTTGATGCAGTTGTATAGCAGCGTATAATAAGTGTTATACAACTCAAATCCTGCCCATGAAATCCTTCACCCGCCTGAGTTTAACTAGCCAGACTCTTTATGCTGAGCTCTTGGAGCAAACCATGGCGCTCGAGGCCGCGCGCTCGGCAGCGAGCCTCCCCGGCACGTTTACCACGCGCATCGTGAAGGGCCGGACGTACCATTACTACGTCTACCGCGATATCGGGGGAAAGTTTCAGCAGGTGTATCTGGGCGCGGACTCCGACGAGGTGCGTGGTTTCATCAAACGCGCGCGCGAAGAAAAGCGGCAAGTGTCCGCCGACTTCAAGCGGGTGGAGGAGCTGTGTTCTGCGCTCGAGGCAACCGGCGCCAACATCGCCCCGCACTCGCATGCCAAGGTCATCCAAGCGCTTGCCGACAGCGGGCTATTCCGCTTCGGCATGGTCATGGTCGGAACGCACGCGTTTGCCGTTCTGGGCAGCGTGCTCGGAGTACGATGGAGTGTCGGGGAACGGACCCAGGATGTCGATTTCGTGTACGACTCCGACATTGATGTCGGCGTGGCGGACGCCGAGGAACTAAACATTCCGGACGTCCTGAAGAACCTCGAGATGGGTTTTGTCCCCATTCCTAAGCTCAACCATCGCCATCCGTCGACTTCCTTTCGCGTGCGTGGCAAGGAATTGCGCGTCGACTTTCTCACGCCCATGACGGGGAAAGCATGGCAGCGGCCGGTTCAACTCCCTCATCTCCACACGGCCGCCGACCCGCTGCGCTATCTCGACTATCTGATCGAAAAGCCACAACACGCGGTGCTAATCGCCAATCGCGGCATACTCGTAAACATTCCGAACGCCGGGCGCTATGCATTGCACAAGCTGATTGTTTCGCAAGTGCGGGAGAATCGTGCCAAGGCGGAAAAAGACGTTCAGCAAGCCGCACAGCTGTGCGAAGTGTTGCTGGAATCGAAGCCGGGTGATTTGTTTCTGGCGTGGAAAGCCATGGTGGCGCGTGGCAAAGCTTGGACGCAGAAATTCAATCGAGGCCTTGAACGGTTGACCAAGAGCCATCCGGCCGTGGGCAAGGAACTCGCGCGTCGACTCCGCACGACGTAAGCGAGCGGGATGTAATCCTTGCGCGTAGCGAGCGGCGGAAACTTGTCCCCTGCACGTAAAGAGATCGTCGAGAAAGCGCCGCTTGAGCGCCTCTTTGCTCAAACCCGTCCGGCCGTTGTCGTTCGAAACCAAACCGGCCGATCGTCAGCATAGTTCCACGATGTTCATGCTTGGTTCTGTTCGTTGCGACTCGTATCGCAACTACCGTGCCACGGTCGCGCGATAGGATGTGCTGCTCCGAAGGTATGAATTGAGGCTCGTTTTTGAGTTGGTAATTTCAGGCGGAACCGTAGGCGATGAAGCGATCTCGCGACGCTGCTACTCGTCCAACGACAACAGCCCCGCATTCCCGCCGATCGCTGAGGTATTGATACTCACCGTCCGCTCGGTCGCGAAGCGGTGCAGGTAATGCGGCCCGCCGGCCTTGGGGCCGGTGCCGGAGAGGCCTTCGCCGCCGAACGGCTGCACGCCGACGACGGCGCCGATGATGTTGCGGTTCACGTAGAGATTCCCCACACGCGCCCGCTCGCGCACGCGCTCCCACGTCGCTTCGATGCGGCTGTGCACGCCGAGCGTCAGGCCGTAGCCGGTGGCGTTGATGGCGTCGATGACGGCGTCGAGCTTGCCGGCCTCGTAGCGGATGACGTGCAGCACCGGGCCGAAGACCTCGTGCGTGAGGAGCGACAGCGAATCGAGCTCGAACACGTGCGGCGCGAGGAAGCTGCCGCGCTCGGTGCCGGCGGGGAGGGGCAGGGCGCGCAGCAGCCGCGCTTGCGATTGCATACGCGCGAGGTGCGGCCGCAAGCCATCGACGGCGGCACGGTCGATCAGCGGGCCGATGTCGGTCGCGAGGCGCATCGGATCGCCGATTGTTAGCTCCTCCATCGCTTCGGTCAGCAACTGCACCACGCGCGGGGCGATATCCTCCTGCACGAACAGCACCCGCAGCGCCGAGCAGCGCTGGCCGGCGCTGTTGAACGCGGACACGAGCACGTCCGGCACGAGCTGCTCGGGCAGCGCCGAGCTGTCGGCGATGAGCGCATTCTGCCCGCCGGTCTCGGCGATGAAGGGAACGATCGGCCCCCGGCGCCGCGCCAGCCGTTCCTGAATGTGCCACGCCGTCTCGGTCGAGCCGGTGAAGGCGATGCCGGCAAGACGCGAGTCGGCTGTGATCGCATCGCCAATCTGACCGCCGGGCCCGGGCAGAAAGTGCAGCACTTCGCCCGGCACGCCGGCCTCGTGCAGCAGGCGCACGACGAGCGCCGCACAAAGCGGCGTCTGCCGCGCCGGCTTCGCGATCACGCTGTTGCCGGCCGCGAGCGCCGCCGCGACCTGCCCGGTAAAAATCGCCACCGGAAAATTCCACGGGCTGATGCCGGCGAAGGCGCCGCGCCCGCGCAGCCAGAGCCGGTTCGATTCCCCCGTCGGCCCCGGCAGCTCGCGCCCGGCGCCGAACTCCTGCCGCGCGAGCATCGCGTAATAGCGGCAGGCGTCCACCGCCTCGCGCACTTCGGCGAGCGCATCCGGCACCGTGCGGCCGCCTTCGCGAATGATGCGCGCCATCAGCTCCGCGCGGCGCTCCTCCAGGAGACTCGCGGCGCGCTCAAGTGCATCAGCACGCCGCGCGGCGGGCGTTAAGTCCCACGCCGGCTGCGCCGCCGTGGCGATATCAAACGCCCGGTCCACGTCCTCGGCATCGGCTTCGATCACCTCGCCGACCGTCTGCGCGTTATCCGCCGGATTCGCGATGGACCGCACCGGCCCGCCCGCTGCGGCGCCGCCAATGATCGGCGCCGCCGTCCAGGCCTCCGCGCACGCGCGCGCGAGCGCCACATCGAGGCGCGCCAGCTCCTCCGGGTCGCTCAGGTCGAGCCCGCGGCTGTTCCGGCGCTCCGCACCATATATATAAGGAGGCGCGGGGATGCGCGGGTGCGGCGTGGCGTCCACCGCCTTGATGGCCGCGACCGGATCCACCACCAGCCGTTCCACCGGCACGCGCGCGTCCGCGAGCTGGTTCACGAACGAGGTGTTCGCGCCGTTCTCGAGCAGGCGGCGCACGAGGTAGGGGAGGAGCGTCTCGTGGCTCCCGACCGGCGCGTACACGCGGCATGGCGCGGCGACACCTTCCTCGGCCAGTGTCTGATACAGCGCGCCGCCCATGCCGTGCAGCCGCTGAAACTCGAACGGCGCGTCGCCCGCGACGGCGAGCAGGTACGAGACGGTGTAGGCGTTGTGCGTCGCGAACTGCGGGTAAAACGCCTGCGGGTGCGCGAGGAGGTAGCGCGCGCAGGCCAAGTAGCTCACATCGGTCGCGTGTTTGCGCGTGAACACCGGGTAATCGTCGAGCCCCAACTGCTGCGCGCGCTTGATTTCGCTATCCCAGTACGCGCCTTTGACGAGGCGCAACGGAACGCGCCGCTGCTCGACGCGAGCGAGCGACGCCAGCCACTCGAGCACCGCTGCCGCGCGGCGCTGATACGCCTGCACCGCGAGCCCGACCTCCTCCCACCCGCGCATCGACGGATGCCGATACACCGCCTCGAAAATATCGAGCGAGAGCTCGAGCCGTTCCGCTTCCTCGGCATCGAGCGTGATGCCGACATTCGCCGCGCGCGCCGCCTGCGCGAGCGCCAGCACGCGCGGCGTCAGTTCCGCGAGCACGCGCTCGCGCTTGGCATATTCATATCGGGGATGCAGCGCCGACAACTTCACCGATACGCCCGGCCGCTCGAACACCGAACCCGAAATCCCCGGCCGCTCAACGACTGAACCCGTAGAGTGCGCCTGCGCGCCTATCGTATTAATCGCATGCCGATACGCCGCGAAATAAACCTCCACATCCCGCGCACAGCGCGCCGCTTCGCCCAAACAATCGTACGAGTACCGCACCCCAGGCTCGCGCTCCGCCCGCTGCAACGCATCCTCGATCGTGCTCCCCGTGACAAAATGCTCCGCCAGCACCCCCATCGCCCGCCCGATCGCAACGCGCGCAACCTTCTCCCCCAACCGCGCTGCGAGCCGCTGCAGCACATTTAAAACTCCCTCCCCCCTTTTTATTTCGAGACCCCTCCCCCCTTGAGGGGGAGGGGCAGGGGAGGGGGGTAACGCTACCGGTGCCAACGCAGTATCCAGCGCAACCAGCCTCCCACTGATGATGAGTCCCCACGTCGACGCATTCACGAACAACGAATGACTCCGCCCCAAATGCTCGCTCCAATCCCCGCGCGCGAGCTTGTCCCGAATCAACGCCTCCTGCGTCGCACTGTCCGGAATCCGCAGCAACGCCTCCGCGAGACACATGAGCAGCACGCCTTCCTCGGAGGAAAGGTCGTACTCCCGCATGAACGCTTCGATACCGCTTTCGCTTGCTGGGAGTTCGCGGGCGCGAGTCGCGCGCGCCCGGGCCGCCGAAAGCACGTGTTCGCTGTCGGCAGGGGAGAGTTCGGCGCTACCGAGCAACGGCAACAAAGCCGCACGCTCGTCTAAGCGGTGCGCCGAGCGAATGGGGCCCTTTGCTGGGTCTGGTGCAATTGGCCGGTCGAAGAGCATTGGGATCTGCTGCTGTGGGCCGCTGGAGGCATGATGTTAAGCAATTTCGATCGTGAGAGCCGCGCGACAAGCGGGGGTCGCTCAGCTTTCGATTCCTCGGTACGATTCCCAACATTATTAGGAGGGATTAGCGGCATGATTACGGGTGCCATTAAGGGCCAAATTGACCGCATCTGGGACGCGTTCTGGTCCGGCGGTATCTCGAACCCGCTCGAAGTCATCGAGCAGATCACCTATCTGCTGTTTCTCCGCCGCTTGGACGATCTTCAGCAGCTCGAAGAGAACAAGGCCGCGCGGCTAAAGGAGCCGCTCAAGGTTCGAATCTTTCCCAAGGGCAAAGACGAGAAAGGCCGGCCCTTCGAAGACTATCGCTGGTCGCGGTTCAAGCACTTCGAGCCGGGCGATATGCACAAGCTAATCGCCGAGCACGTTTTCCCGTGGCTGCGTACGCTCGGCGCTAATGGCAAGAAGACGAAGGTCAAAGAAGACTCCACCTACGCGCATCACATGAAGGACGCGCGCTTCACCATCCCGACGCCGGCGCTGCTGGCGAAGGTGGTGGACATGCTCGACCAGGTGCCCATGGAGGAGCGCGACACCAAGGGCGACATCTACGAGTACATGCTCGCGAAGATCGCCACGGCCGGCCAGAACGGGCAGTTTCGCACGCCGCGCCACATCATTCGGCTGATGGTCGAGCTGACGGCGCCGCAGCCGACCGATGTCATCTGCGATCCGGCCTGTGGCACGGCGGGGTTTCTGGTTGCGGCCGGCGAGTATTTACGCGATCGACATCCGAAGCTGCTGCACGACAAGAAGGCGCGGGAGCATTTTCACCATCACATGTTCCACGGCTTCGATTTCGACAATACGATGCTTCGCATCGGCAGCATGAACATGCTGCTGCACGGCGTGGAGAACCCGGACATCCGCTACCGCGATTCGCTCGCGCAGGACCACGCGGGCGAGGAGGACAAGTACACGCTGGTGCTCGCCAATCCGCCGTTCGCCGGCAGCCTCGACTACGAGAGCACCGCCAAGGATCTCTTGCAGATCGTCAAGACGAAGAAGACGGAACTGCTCTTCCTTGCGCTCTTCCTGCGGCTCCTGAAGCCTGGCGGCCGCGCAGCAGTGATCGTGCCGGACGGCGTCCTGTTCGGTTCGAGCACGGCGCATAAAACACTGCGCCGCATTCTGGTCGAGGACCAGAAACTCGACGCGGTGGTCAAGCTCCCGGGCGGCGTATTCAAGCCGTACGCCGGTGTCTCGACCGCGATCCTGCTCTTCACTAAGACCAACTCTGGTGGCACCGATTACGTTTGGTTCTACGACATTGAAGCCGATGGCTGGAGCCTCGATGACAAGCGCACGCCGCTCCTGTCCGAGGATAAGCTCGGCCCGGTGCCGAAGACGCCGCTCGCTGCGGACGAGCACGCGAAGAACAACCTACCCGACGTACTCGCACGCTGGGTCGGGCGTGCCGGCGCCGAGCGCGAGCGAGCGCGCACCGTGCAGAGCTTCTGCGTGCCCAAGGCCGACATTGCCGCGCAGGCCTACGACCTTTCTCTCAACCGCTACAAAGAAGTCGTGCACGAAGCGATCGAGCATCGCGCACCGAAGGAGATCCTCGCCGAGCTGGCGAAGCTGGAGGAAGAGATCCAGCGGGGGATGAAGGAGCTCGAGGGGATACTGGGATGAGTGCGATGGAACTCATTCCACTTGGAGATATTGCAGACCTCCAAGCGGGCGTTGGCTTCCCTCTGGATATGCAAGGGCGAGATTCGGGCGATTACCCGCTAGCCAAAGTCGGGGACATCTCGCGAGTGGCCCGCTCCGGCGAAACGACTATATTCGCTGCTGACCATTTTGTAGATGAAGCGGACCTGCCTCGTCTCAATGCGAAGCCCATTCCCGCAGGGAGCATCCTTTTTTCAAAGATCGGAGAAGCCATCCGTCAGAATTACCGGGTAATCGCCGGATGCCCATTGCTGATCGACAACAACGCGATGGCGGCTATACCGAATGCGCGCGTTGAGAGTCGCTTTCTCTATCACTTTCTCCGGACCGTCGACTTCTATTCGCTGGCTTCTGCAACCACTGTGCCGGCATTACGTAAGAGCGTCCTCGAGAGGCTGCCAGTGCCCCTCCCGCCCCTCGCTGAACAGCGGAGGATTGCGGACATTCTGGACAAGGCAGACGCACTGCGAGCCAAGCGCCGCGCCGCGCTCGCCCAGCTCGACACCCTCACCCAATCCATCTTCCTCGACATGTTCGGCGACCCTGCCACGAATCCTAAAGGTTGGCCCGCTATGCGATTGGGAGAGTTGATTGTCACCGGTCCCCAGAACGGCTTGTATAAGCCAGCAGGCGACTATGGATCGGGCACACCAATCCTGCGAATCGACTCTTTCTATGACGGCGAAGTGACAGACCTTGCGACGCTTAAGAGGGTTCGTGTTTCGAACGAAGAGATCGAGCTATATCGTCTTCGTCCGAACGAGATCGTGATCAACCGTGTGAACAGTCGCGAGTATCTCGGTAAGAGCGCTCTAATTCCGGAACTGTCTGAGCCAATCATATTTGAGTCAAATATGATGCGACTCGGTGTTGATACAGGTCGGCTGCATCCCGTATATCTCATCCAGCTTCTCCAAAGCCGTCATGTGCGAGCCCACATACTTGGCTCTGCCAAGGATGCAGTGAATCAGTCGAGTATCAATCAGCAAGACGTCAAGAGCATTCCTGTTGTCTTACCGCCGCGGTCGCAACAAGAACTTTTCGCACGCCGTTTGCAGTTTTTAAGATCACTGACGAGTGTGCATCACTCTTCATTAGCAAAGCTCAATATGCTCTTCTCGTCGCTGCAGCATGTTGCCTTCGCTGGGGAGTTGTGAGATGCGGGGTGAGTTCCTTGGCGTATGGTCAGAGGTGCGGCGAGAGATCTGGGAGCCGCTATTTGACCAAGAAGCTGTAGACGGCGAAGAGGTTATTCTTGAAGACGTGTTCTGCGAGCTGTACCGCGCGTTGGCTCCAGTCCTCAAGATGAAGCCATCAGTGGAGGACCTAACCGAGATTGTCGACAGCCCGCGTCAGAGCCGAGAGGCGTTCGAGAAGACCAAAGCGGAGGACATCGCCGGTGAGCGAGCTCTGGTTGGTTTCTTCGAGGCGGTGCACGGTGTCCTGGAGGAGTGGGAGGAGCCGGGGAATGATAAGCTTACGAATCGATACTTCAACCTGCTTGCCGCCTTTATCGAGAAGTTCAGCCTGCGCTACGACCTGCGCCGTCCCTGCATACTCTGTCCGACTCTTACCGGTGTTTTTGCAAACCTAGTACGTGACCTGCGTGCGCTTGCTAGCACGGACCCTCATCTTGACGCATTGATGAAAGACTTCGAGAACGCCGTCCGCGATCTGCGCCAGGATTGTTCCGATGGTCGTATCAAGACTTGCATTCAAAAGCAGGTGAATCTCGTCGAAGCGATCGGACGTACATTTCCCGGTGTTACTGAAGGCGAACTTGGACGCATGTGTGGGCAGATAAACAGTTGGCCGCATCGCTCGGTAATGGTTGCGCTAAAGAATATTTATGGATTTGCATCCGACTATCCGGGTATTCGTCACGGAGGAAATCCGGCCGGAGTAATGCGCGCTATCGAGATGCGCGACATGATCGCTATGTCCATTCTGCTCGCCGGTTTCACGCCGTACTTGAGCAGTGCCTTCAACGCTGACAACGTCTATCGGGGAGCCTGACCGCCATGCAGCAGCAGAACATTCCAATCGGGACGTTAGTCGACATGTACAAGCGCGGCGAGATGCGGCTGCCGGAGATTCAGCGTCACTACGTCTGGCGCGCGACGCGAGTGCGCGATCTCCTGGACTCGCTTTACCGCGGCTACCCGAGCGGCTCGATTCTGATGTGGGAGACGGATGAGCCGATCCCGACGCGCGATTTCGCTATTGCGCAGGACTCGACGGCGTTCGCTGGGCGCAAGCTGCTGTTGGACGGCCAGCAGCGCCTGACTTCGCTCACGGCGGTGCTGAACGGCGAGCCGGTCGCGGTCAAGGGTCGCAAGAAGCCGATCGACATCCTGTTCAATCTGGACCACCCGGACGGGCCGCCCTCCGACGGGACCGACGTGGAGAGCGACGAAGATTCGCCGGTTACGCCGGACGACGAGATCGCCGATGAGAACGAGGATGCCGAAGACGGCGAACAGGGGATCCAGGAGAAGTTGAGCCGTAGAACGTTCGTCGTCGCCAGCCGAAACCTGCTGTCACAACCACAGTGGATCTCGGTGAGCGAAGTATTCCGAACGACCAATGACGCTGAGTTGCTGGAGCGGGCCGGGATCGAGTCGTTCAAGGACCCGCGCTTCCAGAAGTATTCCGACCGGCTGAAGAAGCTGCGCGCGATCAAGCAATACCCCTACGTGGTGCACGTGCTGGAGCGCGCGATGAGCTACGAGGAAGTAACCGAGATCTTCGTGCGCGTGAATTCGCTGGGCGCGAAGTTGCGATCCTCCGATCTCGCGCTGGCGCAGATGACCTCGCGCTGGCCGAACCTGCTCAAACAATTGGAGACCTTTCAGGAGGAATGCGAACAGAGCTGGTTCACAATCGACCTCGGCCAGTTGGTGCGTGCGATCGTTGTCTTCGCGACGCAGCAATGCTTGTTTCGCAGTGTGGCCTCGACGTCAGTCGACAAGCTGAAGGGCGGGTGGGAGCAGGCGAAGGAGGGGTTGCGGTTCGCGATTAATTTCCTGCGTACCAATGCGGGTGTCGAAGACGAGTCGCTGCTTTCGTCGCCGATGTTCATGCACGCGCTGGCGGCGATCAGCCGCGTCAAAGACAACAAGCTGACCGGCGCGGAACAGCGCGCCCTGTTGCACTGGCTGCTGGTGGCCAACGCGCGCGGCCGGTACTCGCGCGGCTCCACGGAGACATTGCTCAACGAAGACCTGGCGATCATTTTTCGCACCGGTGACGTGGCGGCGCTGATGGCACCCGTCAAGCGACAGTTCGGCCGGCTGCACGTCGAGCCGGGCGATCTTGCCGGCCGGGGTGTCAACAGTCCGCTGTTCTCGCTCGCCTACCTCGCGCTCAAGGCCGCGGGCGCCAAGGACTGGTACAGCGGATTGGGATTGTCGCTAACACACCAGGGCAAGCTGCATTTCATTCAGTGGCATCACGTGATCCCGAAGTCGCTGCTCAAGGCAAAGGGTTACGAGACTGGTGAGATCAACGAGATCGCCAACATGGCGTTCATCACCGGCCAGACCAATCGGCGCATCAGCAACAAGGAGGCGACCGGGTACTTAGCGGATGTCGTTGCAAAGCAGGGCAAAGGGGCACTGAGTAGCCAGTGCGTTCCGACGGATCCGGCATTTTGGTGTACGGATCGGTATCGTGACTTTCTGCAGTATCGCCGCGCAGAGCTGGCCGAGCGGATGAACCGGTTCATCGAGGAAAAGGCGGGGCCGTGACCCAGTTCGCTTTCCTCCAGCGCGAGTGGTCGACGGTCTTCGACGCCGCTGCGCGGGCCGAGACAGCGGTGCATGTCGATCCGCGTACCGGGTGTTTCTATGCCCGCCGGGCGCTGGAGCTCGCCGTCGCATGGGCCTACAAGCACGACCCGGCCCTCAAGCTCCCGTATCAGGACAACCTCTCGGCGCTAATCCACGAGCCGAGCTTCAAGCAGACGGCGGGCGACGCGGTGTTCAGCAAGGCGCGGGTGATCGTCACGCTCGGCAATCGTGCGGTGCACAGCCATCGTGCGATCCCGGCGGACGACGCGCTAGTTGCCGTGCGTGAGCTGTTCCATGTGACTTACTGGCTTGCGCGGACTTACGGCCGGACCGCACGCCCTGCGCCCGGGCTCGCGTTCGATCCAAAGGCGTTGCCGAAGGCCGGGCCCGCGCCCAGGCAGACAGCCGAGCAACTGCAGTCGCTCGAAGCGGGCCTGCGCGAGCGCGACGAGAAGCTAACCGCGCTGCTCGCCGACAAGAACGCACTCGACGAGGAGCTGAAGCGCTTACGCGCCGAAGTGGCCGCGGCGAAGAAGGCCGCAGCAGCGCAGCCGGATACGCACGACTACTCTGAGGCCGAGACTCGCGACTACTTTATTGATCTGCTGCTCAAAGAGGCCGGCTGGCCGCTTGACCAGCCGCGCGATCGGGAGTTCGAAGTCAGCGCGATGCCGAACAAGGAGGGGAAGGGCTTCGTCGACTACGTGCTTTGGGGCGATGACGGAAAGCCGCTGGGTCTGGTCGAAGCCAAGCGTACGCGGCGCGATGCGCGCGTCGGGCAGCAGCAGGCAAAGCTCTATGCCGACTGCCTGGAACGGCAGTTCGGTCAGCGACCCATCATTTTCTACTCCAACGGCTACGAGCACTGGATATGGGATGACACCAACTACCCGCCCCGAGCGGTACAAGGGTTCTATAAGAAGGCCGAACTGGAGCTGCTGATTCAGCGGCGCAGCACGCGCAAGCCGCTCGCCTCGGGCGACATCAGCTCGATCATCGTCGAGCGCTACTACCAGACGCGTGCCATTCGCCGGATTGCTGAAACGTTCGAACGCGATCACGACCGCAAAGCGCTGCTTGTCATGGCGACCGGCGCCGGCAAGACGCGCACGGTGATTTCGCTCTGCGATCTGCTCATGCGCTGCAACTGGGCGAAGCGTGTGCTGTTCCTTGCCGATCGCGTGGCGCTGGTCAATCAGGCGGTTAACGCCTTCAAGGCGTTCCTGCCGGATGCTTCCCCCGTGAACCTCGTTACCGACAAAGATGCTGAGGGGCGGGTGTTCGTATCGACGTATCCCACCATGATGGGCCTGATCGACGAGGCGCGCGACGGCCAGCGTCGCTTCGGCGTGGGGCATTTCGATCTGGTAATCATCGATGAGGCACATCGCTCGGTGTTCCAGAAGTACCGCGCGATCTTCGAATATTTCGACTCGCTTCTCGTTGGACTGACCGCTACACCAAAGGACGAGGTCGACCGCAACACCTACAACTTGTTTGACCTCGAAGACGGCGTACCGACCGACGCGTATTCGCTCGATGAGGCGGTGCGCGATGGTTTTCTTGTGCCGCCAAAGGCCGTCTCGGTACCGCTCAAGTTCCAGCGTGAAGGGATCAGGTACGACGATCTATCAGAGGAGGAAAAAGAACAGTGGGATGCGCTCGAATGGGACGAAGAGGGCGGCGTTCCGGATCGGGTAGAAGCGGCGGCGGTCAACAAATGGCTGTTCAACAAGGACACGGTCGATAAGGTGCTGGAGCACGTGATGACGCGTGGTCTGACCGTCGGGGGTGGCGACCGGCTCGGGAAGACGATCGTCTTTGCCAAGAATCAGGAGCACGCGCAATTCATTCAAGAGCGGTTCGACGCGAACTATCCGCACCTCAAAGGACACTTCGCGCGGATCATTACCTTCAAGACCGAATACGCGCAGAGCCTGATCGATAGCTTCTCCAGCAAGGAAAAGGAGCCGCATATCGCGATATCCGTTGACATGCTGGATACCGGAATCGACGTGCCCGAGGTCGTGAACCTGGTCTTTTTTAAGCTGGTGCGTTCGAAGACTAAGTTTTGGCAGATGATCGGCCGAGGAACGCGTTTATGCCGCGACTTGTTCGGACCCGGTAAAGACAAGGAGGTTTTCTATCTATTCGACTACTGCCAGAACCTGGAATATTTCAGTCAGGACATTCCCGCCACCGAAGGCCGAGTAACGGAATCGCTTGGGACGCGCTTGTTCAAGACGCGGCTGGAACTAATAGGCGAGTTGGATACGAGAATCGAGGAAGCGGCCCGCGATCTGGCAGCCGAACCGGTTTCTCCCGCCTACAACGACCCAGCCAGCGAAGCCGCCGTGCGTAAGCTGACGGCAGGGACACTCCATCGGCAGGTGAGTGCGATGAATCTCGAAAACTTCATCGTGCGCCCGAAGCGCCGGCTGGTCGAGAAGTATGCAAAGCCAGATGCGTGGCGGAGACTTTCTCCGGACGCGATGGTCGAGTTGGGCAAAGAAGTGGCGGGGCTCCCTACGGAGCTAGATCCGGAGAACGAGGAGGCGAAGCGCTTCGATCTCTTGATCCTTCGGCTGCAGCTCGCCCTTTTAAGAAGCGAGCCGGGCTTTGAGCGCTTGCGGAAGCAGGTGATGGATATAGCCGACCTGTTGGAGGAGAAGAAGGCAATACCGATGGTGCAGGAGCAGATGGCGCTGATTCTCGACGTGCAGACAGATGAGTGGTGGCAGGACGTGACCGTGCCGATGTTGGAGAGCGTGCGGCGAAGAATCCGGAACCTAGTACAGCTTATCGAGAAACAACGCCGCAAGCCCATCTACAGCGACTTCGAAGACGAGATGGGCGACGAGACGACGGTCAACTTACCGGGCCTCGGTAAGGGCATGGACTACACGAAGTTCCGAGCCAAGGCGCAAGCATTTCTCCGGGGGCATCAGGATCACATCACTATCAACAAGCTGCGCATGAACCGGCCACTAACGACATCCGATCTTGCGGAGTTACAACGCATGTTAATAGAGAGCCGCATCGGTTCTGCGGAGGATATCCGCCGCGCAAGTGAAGAGTCACGCGGACTCGGTTTGTTCGTGCGCTCGCTCGTGGGGATGGACCGAGAGGCAGCCAAAGAAGCGCTAAGCACGTTCCTAAAAAGCAGAACACTCACTAGTAGTCAGATCGAGTTTTTGAATCTAATCGTCGACCATTTAACGGAGCAGGGTGTTATAGAGCCAGCTCGGCTGTATGAATCACCATTTACCGATCTAAATCCCCGAGGGCCGGAAGGTGTGTTTAGTGGCGCGCAGGTCGACGAGTTGATCTCATTGCTTGGCGAAGTTCGGCAACGAGCGATCGCATAGAAAGCGTCGTGAGTGATCCGAATTCGCCGGTCTCTTGCCGATTTTATTAGTGAAAGCGCTTGAAGCAACCCCATAGAAACCTCTTCTACTACTATCGCGGTCCCGCTCCTGACGGGACCGAGAATAGCTACATATTCGAGCGGCAGCTCGAAGACAACGCGACGAAGGCGTTGATATACGTCTTAGAGCATTCAGATCGAACCGCGGTTTTAAAGCCGTTTCTGCGTGAAATTGTTCAGCTCGATGCCAAATGCGAACCCAGCGGCATTCAGTTCGCGCTGCAACGGGTGGATATTGCTCGCCCAAATGTTCGGCGAAAGCTCGCGCTGGCGATTGCTCCCAGCCTCGCTTTGGACGATCGCAAGCGAGACGCTAAACATTCTGGGCGTCCGGATGCTTGGATATGGGAAGAACAAGAGTTTGCAATCCTGATCGAGACGAAGGTTGTTGGAGCGGCCGATAAGTCGCAGATATACCGACACATCGATACTGCGCGGGGATGGAGTCGGGACGACAGCAGAATGCTCTGTATTTCCTGGACACAAATATATCGATTCTTCAAGTCGAGAACAGGCCACAAGTTAGATCCGATAAGCAAGCTGCTCGTCGAGGAGTTTCTGGAGTACCTGAATATGATCAGCGTTACGAATGAAACGACATTTGAATTTGAGGACTTCGCGTTTTTTGCGCTGAGCGCGGAGGATCGGTCGCCAATGCATAAGAGGGCGGTGAGCTCTAAGCTCACGCGCTTTGCCGAACAGCTGCTGAAGACAAAGGAGCTGCGCGGGATAGTGGCACTCTACGGCGCCAAAGTACGAACGAACGATGATGCATTTTCCCCCGGTACTTTCCGAGGTACTGCCACCAACTTCTGGGTTACGGTGGGACCAAAGAAGCGAAGAGAAGATTGTCACTTGACGATTCGAATCACCGAGCAGGGAATCCGACTAGATACATTCGCCCCACATCGAAGATTCACGAAGAGATTGCTCGGGGCGCTCCGGGCCGACGCTGGCGGATTTTTAAAATCCATAGCAGGAATCCCCAAGGAAGAGTCGTTTTGTATACGCCTGCGGGAAGCGTACTATTCGAATCCGGGTAGCTCTTATAAGGGACAGCGAATAGATCGGATATCAGACTACCTGGAATTTCACCCTTCCTTCCTGAGCCGCGATAACATTGAGAGATTGTTAATAGAGCCGGTCGCGAAACGGCTACAGATGAAAACACTTAGGCCGGAAGTCTTTCTTGTGCGCGAGTTTCAGTTAAGCGAAATAATCGGACGACCAAGAGCCGTGAGCGTCGTGGCGGCGGCTGCGTCTAAATTGACGCCGTACTTACGTTGGGCGCTTGAGGCTACGAATTAAGTGCATGACGGATCAACGCAGCCGGCTGTCCAAACAAAGTGAGCTTTCAATGTTCGGGTGAGAGCTAGCAATCGAGAACCCTTACCCCGGCGACCGCGTGCTCGCCAAGAAATTCACGGAGTAGTCGCGCGTACCGTGCGAGCCGAGCTGAATCGGCGACTACATACGGCGGTCGAACAGGTGAAGAAATCGTCCATGCCCAAGGACTGTATTGAATGGACAAAGAAGGCCGATACAACGTTTCGCACCTGACCGAGGCGCAATACGAGCCAGGGTCGGGCGATACTGTGCTGAAAAATCTTCTCGGAATCAATGCCGTTGAAGAAATGGATCGTATTGAAACGGAGAAGCTTCAGGAGACGATGGACCGGCTCGTTCGTATGTACGACGCGGCTCACGTCTTTACAGCGAATGATATTTGCGAGATTCACAAGAGTTGGCTGGGCGACATTTATGAATGGGCGGGGAACTACCGGCAGGTGAACGTGAGCAAAGGCAGCTTTCCGTTCGCGGCCGCCGCTCAAGTACCAAAACTGATGCAGGACTTTGATAGACAGGCGTTGCGGCGCCATACCCCTTGCGATTTTGAGAGCCGTGACGAAGTGATTAATGCGTTAGCCGAAACGCATGTAGAGCTGGTCTTGATTCATCCGTTTCGTGAGGGGAACGGTCGCATCGCGCGAGTGCTGTCGACACTGGCACTACAAGCGGGTCTGCCGCTGCTCAATTTTAGTGACATCGCCGCCGGAGAAAAGAAAGAAGAGTATTTTGCTGCTGTGCGGGCGGGATTGGATCGAAACTACGAACCGATGAAGAAGATTTTTTCAGAGATTATCGAGAAGTCGCTTTTGAGTCTCTGAGTCGAGCAAGGTTCTCGATTCAAGCAACGTCTTGGCTATCGACTTCACGGTTTTTCCCGTCTCGATCGCCGTTGAGCTGGAGACGTTGGTAATCAATCCCTTTCGATATTCGACAGAGACTCGCAAATAGCGGTTGGTTTCAATGAGCGGTTTGCGTCGCATGTTGTCAGCTTAGCAGCACGCTGCCATTTTGGCATCAGCAGAAAGTTCGCAAAAAAGATCATAGTGGTGTGCTGGCGCGGACCCGAGCATGAATTCAAAACTGTGCCTGGCCGTGGAGCAGGCGAAGAAGCCGTCCATGCCCAAGGACGCGGGCGCGAGTCTCGCGGCGGCTTTTCCCGAGAAGACGGACGAGCCGCCTCGTATTTCCTCAGTAGGTCCTAACCGTCACTTAAACGTCTGCGTTCCCGGCACGTATTTCTTCCCCCAGCGCACGATCGCGAGCAGCACCTCTCCGAGCGCTTTGCCTTTCTCGGTGAGGGTGTAGGCGTAGCGCACCGGGCGCTCCTGGTACGCCGCGCTCGTAATGATTCCCCCCTCCTCGAGGCGCTTTAGACGGTCGGCGAGAATGCTGGTCGGGATGCCTTCGGGCGACTCGGCGAGCTCCTTGTAAGTCTGCTTGCCGTGGAGCAGGTCGCGGACGACGAGCAGCGACCACTTGTCCCCGACGATGTCGAGAGTGTTCGCGACCGGGCAGCGGGAGCGCGCAAAACCTTGGGATTTCTTCGTCTTCGCGTTCATCGGATCTTCTCGGTTCTAGTCACTTGCAAAGCCGAAGTGACTCTGCTAACTTGGCCAAGTAACTTCAATATCGAAAGTTACTACCCAGGAGGCACCATGTCAAACAGCGCTTCATTGCGGGCTAGCCCAGAATCAGGTTATCGAGATTGCTTTGTCGCAAACACAACTCCTCGCAATGACAAACAAGGGTCTGTCATTGCGAGCCTCGCCGCGGAGCCGGGGGAGGAGTCATGAGCGCGTTGCCTTCGAGGGAGGACGTAAACACTTCCACGCCGGCGGCCGCGCTGCGTGGTGAAAATGCGCCGCCGGCCGCGCGCAGCGCATCGGTGCGGTCCGCGCCGCTCGACGGTCCGATCACCCGGCGGCTGCTCGGGCTCGCCTGGCCGGTGCTGGCGGTGCTGACACTGCAGACGTTCGTCGGCGTCGCGGAAACTTACTTCGTGAGCTACCTCGGCACGGACGCCGTCGCCGGCGTCACGCTCGTTTTTCCGGTGTTCATGCTGATGGTGATGATGTCGAACGGCGGCATCGGCGGCGGCGTGTCGTCGGCGATTGCCCGCGCGGCCGGCGCCGGCCGCCATCGCGACGCCGAGGCGCTGGTGCTGCACGCCGCCGTCATCGGCGTGCTTTTCGGCGCGCTCTTCACGCTCGGCGTTTGGGCGGGCGGCCCCGCGCTCTTCCGCGGCATGGGCGGGCGGGACGCGGCGCTCGGCAACGCGACGCTCTACGCGAACGTGCTGTTCCTCTCGGCCGTTCCCGGCTGGGTGGCCAATCTGCTCGCGGCGGCGCTGCGCGGCGTCGGCAATGTGCGGGTGCCCGCGATCGTAACGGCGGGCGGCGCGCTGTTGACGCTCGCTTTGTCGCCGCTCTTCATTTTCGGCTGGGGTCCGGTGCCGTCGATGGGCGTGGGCGGCGCGGCCCTCGCGGTCACCTGCTTTAACGTCGGTTCGCTCATCGCCCTCGTGCTGTACATGCGCTCGGCGCGCAGTCCTATTCGCCTCGCGCCGGCGAAGCTCGAGTGGCGCCTGTTCAAGGACATTCTCCGCGTCGGGCTGCTCTCTGCCGTCGGTACCGTGCTTGCGAACCTCACGGTAATCGTGACGACGGGGCTCGTCGGTGCGTACAGCGTCGATGCGATCGCCGGCTACGGGTTGGCGTCCCGGCTCGACTACCTGCTTATTCCGCTGCTCTTCGCGCTCGGTACCGCGTCCGTGACGATGGTCGGAACCAATGTCGGCGCGGGTCAGCACGTGCGCGCCCGCCGCATCGCCTGGACCGGCGCGCTGCTGTCGGTGCTCGCGACGGGCGCGATCGGCATGGCGGCCGCGCTTTATCCCGGGGCGTGGATGCATATTTTCAGCAACGACCTCAATGTCGTCGGCGCCGGATCGGCCTACCTCACGCGCGTCGCGCCGCTTTATGCGCTGTTCGGCGCCGGCATGGCACTTTATTTCGCGAGCCAGGGCGCGGGCAAGATGGCGTGGCCGTTCGCGGCCAGCCTCGTTCGCTTCGCCGTGGTGATGATCGCCGGCGGCTACTGGGTGCACGAAGTGAGCGGTTCGTTGAACGGCCTCTACTGGGCCATCGCCGCGAGCTACCTGCTTTTCGGCGGCATTAACCTGTATGGGATGGCGAGCGGCCGCGGATGGGGACGGCGGCAGGCTCGCCATGCGGCGGCCGAAGGCGCCTCGGCGTGACGGTGGGTCCGCTCTGACACACCCCCCTTCCATCCGCTTATGCGGACACCTTCCCCCTCAAGGGGGGAAGGCGCCTTGATGCGATTGCGCCATGAGGCAACGGCGTGGTCTGCGAGTGTCGAGCCATCTCCGGCACACCCCCCTTCCGGCCCTTCGGGCCACCTTCCCCCTCAAGGGGGGGAAGGTAAGGCATTAGCGCGCAACCATGCGCGCGAAGAACGCTGCGAAGCTGGAGGAACCTCCAGGAACAGACCCGGGTTTCTTTCAGATCAATGCTCGCCGAAAGACGCGCAACGCTGACCTACGCGAATACTTCCCCGAAACCGAGACGCCCAGTTGTTGCCCGTGCCCAGATCGGGCGCTATCATTCCCAAAATGGGAACGAAAGCAACGCGTCCGTCCGATGTTCTCTTTACCAAGACCCAGCGGCGGGTTCTGGGATTGTTGTTCGGCCATCCGGATCGGAGCTACTACGCGAACGAGATCGTGCGCTTTGCCAACGCAGGCATCGGCACGGTACAGCGAGAGCTTGGACGGTTAGTGGCGGCCGGTCTGGTCAGTGCTACCAAACGCGGAAACCAAAAACACTATCAGGCAGACCGTAAATCGACTGTGTTTGCGGAGTTGGCCGGCCTCGTGCGGAAAACGGTGGGCGAGGAGACGCAGGCTTTAGTCGCGCGAGAGGCCGGCGCAACGTATCGCAGCCGCCGGCGCGGGCGAAACCCGTTGGAGATCTCCTATCCTCGGCTCCGAGAATTGTGCCGGCGCTATCACGTGAAGAGGCTCTCGTTGTTCGGCTCGGCAGCGCGCGGCGAGCTGAAACCCGACAGCGACGTCGATCTCATGGTTGAATTCGATCCGGGTCACGCCCCGTCGCTCTGGGAGTCGGACGATATGGCGGAGGAGTTGTCGGCGCTGTTTGGCAAGCGCCGCGTCGATCTGGTGCCTCCCGGCGTTATGCGCAACCCGTACCGGCGAAAGTCGATCGAACGTGATCTGAAAGTTCTGTATGAAGCCGAGTGAGCGCGACGCGGCGTATCTTTGGGACATGCTCGATGCCGCCCGCAACGTGCGCAAATTGATGCGTGGGCTGACGTATGCGGCGCTGATGAAGGATTTTCGCACGCGCTTGGCGTTGGAGCGTTCGATGGAGATCATCGGCGAGGCGGCGCGGCGTATCTCCGAGAACCTCCGCCGCGAGCACGAAGAGATCCCATGGAAGGGTATCATCGGGTTGCGCAACATCGCACACGAGTACGGGGAGCTTGACCAAAATCGCCTCTATACCGTGGCGCGCAAAGACGCGCCCGAGCTGATTCGATCTCTTGAGAAAATGCTCGGGAAGACAGGCCGCAGGCGCCACTAAGCTTTCAGATTTCACTCTGCGATATCGGGCGGAAATAGCGGCGACGGTTGGTGAGATCGTGCGTAGTCGGTTAGACAAGAAGGCCGTGCCCCTTTGGCCGATCTATGTGAAGCTCACCTACGAGGGCTTCGCGCCGCACCGGGTGTCGGTGATTGTGGAGTGCCTGACGGATAATGCGAACTGCATGTCCTATCCGGTAGGGAGGATACGGGCCGCTATGCGTTCCGCATCAACGTGCCGACTGCGATATCTTCATCTATGTCCGGCCAGTGAACGCCTATTCCTTTGCCGATCAGCCGCCAGTGGCGCCGTTGGGCATCCGTCGCGTCTCGCAGTTTGGGGAACCAGGCTAGCGGGGCGGAAATCTCGCGGCCGTCGGCTAGCACGAAGTAAACCGCATCATTGGCGAAGCGGACATCCACGGCATGCGGATCGAACTTAATCGCTAAAGTGCCCATACCATTGCTCCAAAAATAGAGTTCGGTGTTCGAGCACCAGTGCCCGGAGTTTTGTAAGTTCGTGACTCCGGAATCCCTCGGACTGAGCGAGCTCCACCGGGTTCAACCAATACTTCGCCACTTTATCGCCGTGTTCCACATGTATGCGGAGGTTCTGACCCTTCGCCGCTAAAGAAAAAGAACCGAAAGCCGAGCGTACGAAGGACTGTAGGCATAAGACAGTCTAGAAAAAGCCGCGGTTAACGGCAACCCGGGTGGAGTGACCTTTGGTGACCTTCGAATTCAGAGCCAACAAAAGGATGAGGTATGGGCTAGGTATACTGTCCGTCTAAATCTCACCGGCAACGAAACGGTATGCAGAGCTTGCCGAAAACCGTCGGACTCCCGGACGCGCGTCTGATCGTTCTGGATAAGTTGCGCAAGAAGCGGAATCTGAGCGACTACAGCGGTGAAGGCGGTGGCGAGGAAGAGGCCGCCGCCTGCGTACGCGCGGCGGAGGAACTTACCACAAACTGTCGAGCAGTGGCTGCGGAAAAGCCGTTCCGACTTGATGGGTTGAATGCAGCCGCCCATCTAATCGCGCCGATCGCTCCCGCGCGCCCCTGCGGCTGCCGCGAAATTTGTACATTCTGTACAGCATCTGTTCTCGGTGGTCTTAGTTGCGTTCCCTGCACGTCACCGCGCTCTCCTTATATACTGTCCCCGAAATTTCTACCCCTATTAACAGATACGCCGAGGACGTAGGTCATGGGTGCACAGTGGAAAGCGAAGGGCCGGCTTTTTACGAAACTCGCACGGGAGATCACGGTGGCGGCGCGCCTAAACGAAAACGTTAGCGCGTAATCGAATCAATCAGGGAGATCACCATGAACAGCACCGCCACCGACAAAGTCTTCGCCGGGTCGATTCCGAAACTCTACGAGACGTATCTCGTGCCGCTGATTTTCGAGCCGTACGCGGCCGATTTGGCGCAGCGGCTGCGCGGGCGCAAGCTTGCGAGCGTATTGGAGATCGCCGCCGGGAGCGGCGTGGTGACGCGCGCGTTGGCGGCCGGGCTGCCGGCGAACGTTTCCATCGTCGCGACCGATTTGAATCAGGCGATGTTGGATCAAGCGGTGGCGGTGGGGACGAAGCGCGCGGTCGAGTGGCGCCAGGCGGATGCGATGGCGCTCCCATTCGGCGACGGCGAGTTCGATGCCGTCGTATGCCAGTTCGGCGTGATGTTCTTTCCCGACAAGGCCAAGGCGTTTGCGCAGGCGCGGCGCGTGCTCAGGCCCGGCGGGGTTTTCATTTTCAACGTCTGGGATCGGATCGAGGAAAACGAGTTCGCCGATATCGTGACGAGCGCGCTGGAGCCGCTCTTTCCCAAAGACCCGCCGCGCTTCCTGGCGCGCACGCCGCACGGTTATCACGACCGCCGCGCGATCGAACGCGACCTCGCGAGCGGCGGGTTCACCGCCTCGCCCCGGGTCGATACGCTTGCCGCGCGCAGCCGGGCGACATCTCCTAAGGTTCCGGCGATGGGATACTGCCAGGGGACGCCGCTGCGAAACGAGATCGAGGCGCGCGATGCCGCGGCGCTCGGCAAAGCGACCGACGTTGCCGCGGAGGCTGTCGCCAAGCGGTTCGGGAAGGGCGCGGTCGACGGGAAGATCCAGGCGCACATTGTCAGCGTCGAACGGTGAGGATTTTCAACCATGGGTGCACAGTGGAAAGCTAAGGGCCGGGAAGCGTCGGCCACCGCGAAGGGGCGGTTATTCACGAAGCTCGCGCGGGAGATCATGGTGGCCGCGCGTGCCGGCGCGGATCCGGCGATGAATTCGAAACTGCGTCTCGCCGTGGAGCAGGCGAAGAAATCGTCCATGCCGAAGGACAGTATCGAGCGGGCGATCAAGAAGGGCGCGGGTCTCGCGGGCGAAGGGGTGAACTATGTGAAGCTCACCTATGAAGGCTTTGCTCCGCACCGGGTGCCGGTGATTGTCGAGTGCCTGACGGACAACTTGAACCGTACCGCCGGTAACATCCGGGTATTGTTTCGCGAGGGGCATCTCGGCGCCGAGGGCTCGGTATCTTGGGACTTCGACCATCTGGGAGTTATCGAAGCGACACCCGAAAAAGCGGGTGCGGACCCGGAAGTCGCCGCCATCGAAGCGGGCGCCCGGGATCTCGAACCCGGAGAGAACGGCGCGACGGTATTCCTTACCGACCCGACCGATCTCGACGCGGTGACCAAGGCGCTGCCCGCGCATGGATTTATTGTGCAGTCGGCGCAGATGCGTTACCGGCCGAAAAATCCGGTGAAACTCACCGACGCGCAGCGCGCGGAAGTCGAGGCGTTCCTGGAAGCCATCGACGCCGACGATGACGTGCAAGAGGTGTATCCGGGGCTCGCCGGTTAGCGCAATGCGGCGGATTATGGCGGCGCCTAATCCCCCTGCGATCTCTGAGCTATGAGATCCGCACCATCGAGTTGGAGCGCGCCGGCGCCTTTAGGGAGACTAACGAAACGCCAACGGCCTGAATCCAGGCACCTGGACTGTTCTAACGTCCGGCCCGCAGCATTCCCGTATTTACAAGTCCTTGGCCCATCAACCTCGTGTTGTGACCTATCTTTCACGCACCACACGCACACCTCAACCAGTTTCTGAGGTTTGTGTTAACCCCGATCGTTGCATATATGTAGATGGATAATCGGTACAAACGGGGGGGTAAACGGTAATGGATCGGCTGGATACTCGGCAGGTAGTGCAATCCGTGACAAGGCTCGTCGAAAAGCCGGATATCAGGGCGTTCGAGGTGTCGCTCATTGCCACGCTGAAAAAGATAATCAAGGCGACATCGATAAAGTTCTGTCACCTGCGGCGGGACGCGGATCTTCCGGAACGACGCGTGCTCATTTGTTCCGATACTCAAAAACGAATTCCCTTCGAGAACGCGCCCGGTTTCACTGAGTGTTTGCAGACGGAGTGCAAGGTCGTTGTCCCCAAGGACGACCACGTGCTCGTCATTCACCCGATGATGGTAAGAAGCAACTTCGTCGGGTTTCTCGTTATCGAATGCGAGAAGGAAGACGAGCACGATCAGGACATCGTTACGAGCCTTCTCGCTTTCTACAAAAACTACGCCGCGCTGCTCTACGCCACCGAGCGCGATACGCTGACCGGCCTGTTCAATCGAAATTCCTTCTACGAAAAGGTACTGCAGCTGATCGAAGTCCATCGCGGCGGTTCTCGGGCGAGCGATCCGGGCGCGGGATGTTGCGTGACGGTGATCGATATCGATCACTTCGGCAACGTCAACGACGAATACGGACAGTTGGTGGGGGACGAAACGCTTATCCTCTTCGCGCGCGCGATGACGGAGTGGTTCCGCGGCTCCGACTTGCTGTTCCGCATGGGCGAAGAGTTCGTGGTCGTGCTGCAAGACGTGAACCAGGCGAGCGCGTCGATGGTGCTCGACCGCATGCGGCGCTCGATCGAAGCGCAGGATTTTCCGCAGTTGGGCCGGCTCACCGTGAGCGTGGGCGCGTCGCTCCTCAGCAGTGGCGACCTGCCGATGACGGTCTTGGATCGCGCCAAGAAGGCGTTGACTTACGCGAAGGCGAACGGCCGCAACCAAGTGCGCTTCTACGAGGACCTGGTTGCGGAAGGAAAGCTGCGCGTCGTGCAGCGCGAGCACCGTATCGAAATCTTCTAGCGTCGCTATTCCTCGCGCTCGTTTTGCCTGGGCGGGTCGCTTTTCGGTGACCGCTGCCCGCTAACTTATCGTTGATGAATCCCATCCGGCCGGCACCGTCGGCCGATGTTTTCCTTCCCCGCGTATCTGCCAGCGAATTCATCCAACAGCCCGGGCACGGCCGATCTCCGGAACTCGGCCGTTTCTAGGCACTTGGCAGAGCACAGGTGGTCGCAGACGGCACCTTGGCCGGGCCTGTCGGTGGGAGTAGGCTTTGCGCGAAGAATAGAGGGAGAGTAACGATGACACGGAAGCTCCTGCTCGGCTCGTTGGTCGCGTGTGCTCTTTCCTTCCTTGGTAGTTACGCCCCCGTTCCGCTCACGCAGGCGGCGGCGCCGCCCGGCAACGGTGGCGGCGACGGTCCGGAACCGTCGCGATGCCTTACCGATGCGACAATTCAGGTGACGGCGAGTCCGACGAGCGTACAGCTCGGCCAATCGAGCGTGGTGAAGTGGTCGGTCGGGTTGCCGAACAATTGCGGTGGCGTGCACGTGAAGTTCAACGGCGCGTCGGTCGGCACGACCGGAAACCGAACGGTGACGCCGCCGCGTAAATCGACGTTCACGGTTACGATCAGTGAAACCCACCTCGGCGTGTTCGGACAGCGGAGCGCCTCGACCACCGTCGACGTGACTTATCCGCCGCGTGTCGTCATCGATCAAAACACGCCCGATCCGGCGCGGGTTCTGCTCGGCGCCTTGATCGACTCGACGAATCCGCAGCAAACGGTTGAGTTATGCAACGTCGATATCGACCTGACCGGTGTCACCGGCATTACCATCGGCGACAATCGAACGCTGATCGCCTCGCCGGCCTGCGCGCGGGGGCCGCGCCAGCTCGGGCCGCGCATCTTCGTGACCGACGCACGCGGCCGGGCGCCGCTGTTCGAGATCCGCGGCGACAACGTGCGCTTCTCCGGATTTCGCCTCGAAGGTCCGACCGACTATATGGCGCAGGGGGACCGCAAGGAGAAGGGTATCGTCGTTTCCCCGTTCGCCGGCGCCAGCCCGATTCGCAACATCGAGATTTCCAACATGGAAATATTCCATTGGAGCGGTCTCGGCGTTCAAGTCAACGACAACGTAGAACAGGCGGAACGCGGCCGCCTGTTCAACACCAATCCGGGCGCGGTGCGCGTCAAGGGCAACTTCTTTCATCACAACCGCCACGGCGCCGGCGAAGGCTACGGCGTCGAATCGAGCGCGGGTGCCTACGTCACCATCGAGCAGAACGTGTTCGACGAGAATCGTCATGCCATCGCCGGCGGGAGCAGGAACGACAAGGCGCTCGATTACTCCGGGTACACCGCGCGCGACAACTTAATCCTCGCGGGCGGCGGGTTGCACTGTTTGGATCGAACCGGAACGGGTGCCGGCATCGGGGGAGTTGTCGGCGGCATCATTGGCGGCATTATCGGGGGCATCGTCGGCGGTTTGCCGGGTGCGATCATCGGCGCGGGGATCGGCGCAGGTGCCGGCGCCGGAATCGGCGCAATCGCCGGATCGGTTTGCTGGCACACGCATCAGGTCGATATGCACGGCGATAAGTCGACGACTTTCGGCGGCGAATGGTGCTGCGGCACGGCGGGCGAAACCATGATCATCGAGCGCAACACCATCCTCTACACCGGCGGACCCGTGTTGGTAAGGCTGCCGTTCGGGGTGAGCATCCCGCTATGGTCCACCGGTCCCGCCATCAAGATCCGCGGCAATCCCGCCGACAAGGCGGTGGTCGACAACAATGTGTTCAAGCACAAAAGCCGCGGCGATGCGATTGCGCAAAACGGCAACCCCGGTTGGGGCGACAACATCACCAAGCCGATCGACGTGCGGCCGAACAACGTATTCGGCGTCGACCCGACGACCGAGCTTGGCAGCTGCGATTTCTTCGGCGACGGGCAGCTCGATCAGTTCATGGCGACCGGCGTGACGTGGTGGGCGAAATCGCCCGTCACGGGACAGTGGCGCTATTTGAATACGATGAAAGAGCGCCTGCCCGAGCTGCAACTCGGGAGAGTCGACGGCGACGCGGTGTGCGACGTGGCGCCGCGCACCGCGCGTCCGGAGATGCTGCCGGAGAAATACTCAAAGAGCGGAACCACGCCGTGGCTGCCGCGGAATGTGGTTCATCCCTGACGCCTTTGTCGCCGTCGTGTCACGGGCGGAGCATTGATTTTCCTCTAGTCCCAGGGGAAGATGTTTCGCCGATTGTTGTAAGAAGAAAAGGGAATTAGCGCACCAGGGATCTCGCGCCTCGCTCATAGGCCCCGCTCAAGAGCGCGCGAGTCGAAGAACCCTAACGGTATTCGTCGGAGGTCCTATGAGCATTTTGCGCGTGTCTGTCGCTCCCACCGGCAATGCCAAAGTTCCACCCGACGTTGGTCCGTTTTTCGTCGACGCGGTGTACACGCGAACCGTCACCGCCGCAAGCGCCGAGGGCAGCGATCGCCCGACGACGATTCAAGATACCGCGCGCGCGACGCTCGACAACCAGCTGCGTGGCGTTATCAGTCTCGCGGACGTCGCGCCGTCGTCGACCATCGAGCTTCACTTTCTGCGCGGCAACGGCGGCGTGCGCTTCAGCAAGACCGTCGCGGCCGGGAGCGGTGACGCGCTCTCGGTTCATCTAAGCGCGGACGACATAAAGGCGATCGCCGCCGAAGATCCCAAGCCCGAACCTTCCACCCCGCTGATCAGCCGCCGCGCCTACTTTGTCACCGTGGGCGAGCAGGCCGTGCCGTTCGCGAGCTCGAGATTGCAAATTGCTCCCATCCGTGTAGCGGCCGGCGGTTGGAAGAAGCTCGGGCTGGATAAAACCTTCAACTCCGATTCACCGATCACAACCGCCGTGCCATGGAATCCCGCGCTGCTGGCCGAAGCGGCCGCGATACCTTGGACCGATTTCCATCTTGCCGTCGATGGGCAGTTCACCTTCGACGTTCCGCTCAAATCCGGCGACGCGTGGATGTGGTGGCTCTCCGGCCCGCTCCCCGCGATCGGCGTCGTGCTCGATGATCTTTCAGTGCCGCGGGTCCCGCGCATCGGCGTCGCGCTTCCGCCGTTCACGGGCGCGGCACCCGTCGACGAGGGGCCCGGTCGCGTGCCGACGGACGTGACGGAAACCGAAGTCGTCGACAACCCGCAAATCTATACCGAGGACCCGGGCGCGTTCTGCCAGCCGTTCAAGAACCCGGAACGCGTGCTTGGCGAACGCAGCTTCTCGGTGATTTTTCGCGCCGAGCAGCCGGTGATCAGCGCTGAGGCGTCGGTCCGCAAAGATCCGTTGCACGTGCTGACGAGCGTACTCTCCGCCATGACGCCGGGTGCCGCGCCGGCCGCGATCGCGAGAACCGTAACGGCGCCGACGCCGGTCACAGCCGGCGCGCTGCTCGAGAGCGACACGAACTCCGCGTTCGTCCGCGTGCCGCTGCCGGGCGCGTATACCGACGTCGTCAGTACCTACAACCGCGGGCGGACGGAAATGAACGCGGCACAGCCGGTGCAGTGGGAAAGCGATTCGAGCCGCTATCAGGCGACAACCGTCGCGCGCGGTCACATTATCGAGTTCCGCATGCGCTGGCGCTCGAACGGTTATTCGCTCGGCACCGTCGCGAAGACGCTCACGCTGGCACCGCGCCAGATCAGGCGCATCGAAAAAATAGAGTGGCGGCGCTCCGAGTTGAGCCGCCGCCAGGAGACGACGCGCCTCGCCGATCAGGTGTCCGACACGCTGCTACGCGAGCGCGACTACGACGATTCGGTGCAGGCCAATCTTTCCGAATGG
>Ga0070741_10004839_pt1 | contig 30909 bp, 27 predicted proteins | sample Coa_R1_4_FD_66440 | JGI IMG/M metagenome (GOLD analysis project Ga0070741, IMG submission 66440) | Surface soil microbial communities from Centralia Pennsylvania, which are recovering from an underground coalmine fire - Coalmine... | ecosystem: Environmental > Terrestrial > Soil > Unclassified ... | reverse complement strand
AAGCAGTTCCGCAGCCTGGCCACCCGCTACGACACGCGCGCCGAGAGCTACCGCACCCTGTGGGTCATTGCGTTCACTATCCTTTGGATCAAGCATGCTCATTGAAGACAGGCCCTAGCCGTGGCCGAGGTGAATCGCGTCGTCGTCGTCACGGGCGCCAGCCACGGGATCGGCTCGGCCATCGCGCTGCGGTTTGGCGCCCCGGGGACGGGCCTGGTGCTCACCTACCGCCAGCGGCGCGCTGGAGCGGAGGCGGTCGCGGCGCAGCTCCGGGACGCGGGCGCCGAGTCGCTGGTGCTGGCGGTGGACGTCCGCTCGCGGGCGGACGTGGAGCGGATGGTCGAGGCGACGCTGGCGCGCTTCGGCCGGATCGACGTCCTGGTGAACAACGCCGGCATCTATCCCCGCGCCCCGCTGCTGGAGCTGTCCGAGGCGCTGTGGGATGAGGTGCTCGGCACCAACCTCAAGGGCTCCTTCCTGTGCGCCCAGGCGGTGGCGCGGGCGATGATCGCCGGCGGGGTGAGGGGCAAGATCGTCAACATCTCCTCTATCGAAGGGGTGCTGACAGCCACCGGCATGCTCGCCTACGACGTCTCCAAAGCCGGAGTGCTCATGCTGACCCGCAACCTGGCGCTGGAGCTGGGGCCCTACGGAATCAACGTGAACTGCGTCGCCCCGGGGCTGATCGACGCGCCGGACCTGTCGCGCAACGCGCCGGTGCTACACCAGACGTATCTCCAGCAAGCGGTCTTCGGACTGGGCAGCGGCGCCGACGTTGCCGACGCCTGCCTGTTCCTCGCCTCCGACGCGGCCCGCTGGATCACCGGGCAGACGCTGTTCGTGGACGGCGGGATGCTGGTCGCCCCGTACTACGGCTCGCCCGAGCCACCGCGGCGGTCCGGCTAGGGCCACCACCGCATCGCCCCGCGACGGCGCTGCAACGCGCTCAGTAAGGCGACTGGCCGCCGTCCGCGTTGAGCGCCGTGCCATTGAAGATGCTGCCGTCCGGCGAGGCCAGAAACACTGCCACCCTAGCGATCTCCCCTGGCTGCTCCAGCCGGCCGATGAGTGAGGCCCGGATCCAGCTTTCGCGGAGCTGGTCGGGGTCGAGCTGCTCCCGCTGGGCGATCCACTGGACGCAGGACTCGAACAGCTCCGTGTCGACCGCGCCCGGGCAGATGGCGTTGACCGTGATCCCGTAGCGCTGCAGCTCCATCGCCCAGACGCGGGTCAGGTTGATGACGGCCGCCTTGCTGGCGCAGTAGTGGCTCTGATTGGGGAACCCGATCTTCCCCGCGGTGGAGGCGATGTTGATGATCCGCCCGCCCCGGCCCTGCTTCACCATCTGCTGCGCGACCGCCTGGGTCATCAGGAACACGCCCTTGACGTTGACCTCGAACACTCGGTCCCAGTCTGCCTCGGCCAGCTCCAGCAGTGGCGCCAGGGTGACGATGCCGGCGTTGTTCACCAGAACGTCGATCCGGCCGAAGCGCGCCAGCGCCGCCGCCACCGCCGCCTGCACCGAGGCCGCCGAGCGCACGTCGAGCGGCTGCGCCAGCGCCGGAATCCCGGCTGCCTCAAGCCCCTGCGCCGTCTCGCGGGCGATGTCGTCGCGAACGTCGGCGCACACGACCGACGCCCCGGCCTGGCCCAGCTCCTGGGCCAGCGCCCGGCCGATCCCGCGCCCCGCGCCCGTCACCAGCGCCACCGCGCCATCCAGCACCATCCAGCCCTCCCTAGCGGCGATCTCGGCAGCAGGTCTCCGCCCCCGCGCCCGGCCTAGCCCGGGAGGCCCAGCCGCTCCAGCGCCGGCCGCACCCCTAGCCCCGGCTCCTCGGGCGGCCACAGGCGCCCTTGATCGACCCGCAACGGCGCCTCCAGCCCGTCGTCCGCGAACAGCAGCGGCCCGGCGAGCTCGCACGGCCAGGCGATGGCGCTGCTGGCGACCGCGAGGTGCGCCGCGAAGGCGGTCCCGGGGCCTAGCTCGAGCATACTGCCAAGCAGGCAGGGCAGCCCGGCCGCCTGGGCGATCGCCGCCATGCGCCGGGCCTGCACCAGGCCGCCCGATTTGAGCACCTTGATGTTAATCGCATCCGCCGCGCCCATCCGGACGCAGCGGAGCACGTCCTGCGGAGTCACGATGCACTCGTCGGCCAGCAGCGGGACGCTGAGCTGCTCGCGCAGCAGCCGCATCTCCTCCCAGCTCGTGCGCGGCACCGGCTGCGAGATCAGCTCCAGGCGGCACGGCTCCAGCGCCCGGGCAACCCGTAGGGTAGTCTTGAGACTGTAGCTTTCCTCCGGGTCGACCCGGATCGCGATGTCGGGGCCGACCGCTTCGCGGACGCGGATCACCCGCGCGACGTCCTCTTCCTCACCGAAGCCGAGCTTCAGCTTCAGGGTGCGGAAGCCCTGGGCGACGCGCTCGCGCGCCTCTCGCGCCGTCTCCTCCGGCGCGGCCGGGTGGAGCAGGGCGACGATCTCTACCGCCTCCCGCACCCGACCGCCGAGGAGCTGGTACAGCGGGACGCCGAGCTTCTGCCCCACCAGGTCCCACAGCGCCATCTCCACCGCGCACTTGGAGAACTCGTGCCCATCCAGCTCGTGCTCGAAGCGCTCCGCGAGCTGCTCCAGGTTGAACGGGTCGAACCCTTCAAGCATCGGCGCCAGGTAGGTCTGGATGGTCGCCAGCACGTCCTCCGGCGTTTCGGGCGCGTAGTACAGGAATGGCGCCGCCTCGCCGAGCCCGACCCGGCCGTCGTCGGTGTGGACCAGCACGAATACGTGGCCGAGCGAGTCGACCGTGCCTCGCCAGACCGTGAACGGCTGGCGGAAGCGGGCGGCGACGGGGAACGCCTCGACGCGGGTCACGCGCATCGCCGCCCCGCCTAGGTCCCACACCAGCGGAGCGCGGCCAGCGCGTAGGTGCGCGCCGCCTGGCGCACCTCGGATAGTGCCACCCACTCGTTGCGCGCGTGGCACTGGGCGCCGTTGCCAGGGCCGTAGACCACGGTCGGGATGCCTTCGCGATTCAGGAAGGTGGCATCGCACACCGCCCAGAACGCCTCCAGTCGGCCGCCCGCGGCGAGCGCTGGATCGCCCGCCGCGGCGCGCCGGTGCGCCTCCTGAAGCACACCCTGGATCGGATGGTCCTTCACCTCGAAGGGCGGCCAGTCGTGCCACTTCACGACCTCCGGCGGGTTCTCCGCCAGCCAGGGATCCAGCGCCGCCGCCTTCTGGACGAACGCGTCGATCTGGCGGACGATGTCGTCTGCCGTCTCGTCGGGCGGGTACCAGACGACGTACTCGATCCGGCAATGGGTCGAGACGATGAACGGCACCTGCGGCCCGGGCGGGCCGCCGACGATGACGCCTGGTTGGAGCGTGAAGAAGCCGGGGCGGAACAGCGGATGCCGCTTGGAGATGCCCCACTGCTGCTCCAGATGCTGTAGCATCTGGAGCAGATACGCGCCCTTCTCCACCGCGTTGGCACCCACATCCGTGCCGCGTCCGCCGGCGCGGATCAGCTCCATGCGAGCGCCCGGATGGGTCGCCTTCCCGCGCACGCGCACGGTCATCCCCATTCCACCCGCGCTCACCGGGGCGACCGCCAGCGGATGCTCGTAGGAGGTCGGCTCGGTAACGATGCCGGCGTCGGCGCGGTAGCCGCGCCGGACGGTGGCGGTGACACCGACCTCGTGGTCCATCGACTCCTCGCCCACCACCGACTCGAGGATCAGGTCGCCCTTGAGCCGCGCCCCGGCCAGCCGCAGCGCTCGGGCGGCGAACAGCATCGCCACCAGCCCGGCCTTCTGGTCGGCGGCGCCCAGGCCATAGAGCTTGCCGTCCTGGACCCGGCCGGAAAAGGGGTCGCTCCCAAGCCAGTCGGCGTGATCTCCGGGCGGAACGGTATCGACGTGGCCGTTCAGGATCAGCGAGCGCCCGCTACCGGTTCCGTTGACAACGCCTACCAGATTCGCCCGTCCGGCCTCTTCCTCCCACAGGTCCACCTGGCAGCCGGCTGCCGCGAACGGCTCGGCCAGAAATCGGTTCGCCTGGCCTTCGCCACCGACGACCTCGGCGTAGCTCAGCCCAGGGTACTTCGGCGTCACCGTGGGGATCTGGACGAGCTTCGAGAGCGTGTCAACCATCTCGGCATCCAGCGTTTCGAGCGCCGCCAGCACCCGTGCTTCGAGGCTCGTATCGACGTCCGTGACTGGCATAGAACTCTCCTCCCTCGCGCACGCCAGGTGCGCACCGCTACAGCCGTCCTTGCGCGACGAGATGGCAAGCGACACGCTGGCCGTGGCCGAGGTCGCTCAGCACCGGCTCCTGCTCGCGGCAGATCCGCTCGGCATACGGGCAGCGTGTGTTGAAGCGGCAGCCGCGCGGGACGTTCACCGGGCTCGGGACGTCGCCGCTCAGGATGATCCGCTCCCGGGGCTGCTCGACGGTCGGCTCCGGAATCGCCGACAGCAACGCCCTGGTGTACGGGTGCCTGGGCCGCTCGAACACCTCCTCGGCCGTCCCCACCTCCACCAGCCGGCCGAGGTACATCACCCCCACCCGGCTGCACAGGTACTTCACCACACTCAGGTTGTGGGAGATGAACAGAAGGCTCAGGTGGTACTGCTCCTGCAGATCCTGGATTAGCCCGATGATCTGCGCCTGGATCGACACGTCCAGCGCCGAGACCGGCTCGTCCGCGATCAGCAGCCGCGGCCCGGCCGCCAGGGCACGCGCCAGGCCGATGCGCTGGCGCTGCCCGCCGGAGAACTGGTGTGGGTAGCGGCCAAGGTGGTACGGGTTCAGCCCAACGGCGTGCAGCAGCTCCATCACCCGCCCGCGCACCTGCCGCCGCGGAACCAGGTGGTGGGTGAGCAGCGGCTCGGCGACGATCTGCTCCACCGTCATCCGCGGGTCGAGCGAGGCGTAGGGGTTCTGAAACACGATCTGCATCTCGCGGCGGTGGGGGCGCAGCTCCGCCTCGCTCAGGCTGGTTAGCTCTACTCCACGAAGCCGGATGCTCCCACGGTCGGGCTCGATCAGCCGCATGATCAGCCGGGCGGTGGTGCTCTTGCCGCAGCCGCTCTCCCCCACCAGCCCGAAGCTCTCGCCCGGCCCGATGGAGAACGAGACGCCGTCCACCGCCGAGACAAAGCGCCGCTCGGATAGCAGGCCCGGGAGCAAGCCCCCGCGCACCGGAAAGTGCTTGGTCAGGCCTTGCACCTCCAGCACCGCCGTGCCATTGTGTCCGTCAGCCATCGCGGCAGCCCCTGCGAACGCAGGCATTCTGGCTCGCTCCGGCGCTCATGGATGCACCGCCTGCGGGACGCCGTCGCTCCGCTCCTCCGCGGCCAGGACCTGCGGGTACAGGTAGCAGGCGACGAAGTGCTCCGGGGCAACCTCCACCAGCCGCGGCCGGCGGGCCTGGCAGTGCTCGAGCGCCGCCTCACAGCGCGGCTGGAATCGGCAGCCGCGCGGAGGTGCGACGAGGTCTGGCACGACACCGGGGATCGCCCGCAGCCGCCGGCCGCCCGTATCCAGGCGGGGGACGCAGTCGAGCAAGCCCCGGGTATAGGGGTGCAACGGCTGCTCCAGGATCTCCCGCAGCGGTGCGACCTCCACGATGCTGCCGGCGTACATCACCGCCACCCGGTCGCAGAGCTGGGCCACCACGCCCAGGTCGTGGGTGATCAGCACCATCGAGCCGGCGCGCTCCCGCTTCAGCCGCTTCAGCAGGTCGATGATCTGCGCCTGCACCGTCACGTCCAGGGCAGTGGTCGGCTCGTCGGCGAGCAGCAGTGCCGGCTCGAGCGCCAGCGCAATGGCAATGATGACACGCTGCTGCATCCCGCCGCTGAACTCGTGCGGGTAATGGTCCAGCCGCTCCTCCGGGTTGGGAATGCCCACCAGCCGCAGCAGCTCGACGCAGCGCTCGCGCGCCTCGCTCCGGCGCATTCCCCGGTGGTAGCGCAGCACCTCGGTCATCTGCTCGGAGATGCGCAGCACCGGGTTGAGCGTCACGGTTGGGTCCTGGAAGATCATTGAGATCGCGTCGCCGCGCAGGCGGCGCATCTCCCGTTCCGACTTGGCGAGCAGGTCCTCGCCGTGGAACAGGATCTGGCCGCCGCTGATCCGTCCCGGCTGCTCGACCAGCCGCAGGATCGATAGCCCGGTGACGGTCTTGCCACAGCCGCTCTCCCCAACCAGCCCGAGCGTCTCGCCGCGCCGGACCTGGAAGGAGACCCCGTCCACCGCGGTCAGTAGCCCGCGGCGGGTCGGGAACTGCACCCGCAGGTCGCGGACGTCCAGCACCACCTCGTCGACAGCGGCGGCTCGCCCGTTCGTCGCCCGCATCAGTTCGTCCGCATCAAGGTGGGGTCGATGGTGTCGCGCAGCCAGTCGCCGAGCAGGTTGATCCCGAGCGAGGTCAGGATGATCGCCGCGGCCGGGAAGACGGTCATCCACCAGGCTTCGGCGAGGTAGCGGTAGCCCTCGTTGATCAGGATGCCCCAGGAGGGGGTCGGCGGCTGAATGCCGAGCCCGAGGAAGCTGAGCGAGGCCTCGTAGATGATGACAAACGCCACGTCGAGCGTCGCCAGCACCAGGATACCGGGCAGGACGTTAGGGAGGATGTGGCGGCGGATGATCGCCAGGCGGGGGACGCCGATCGCCCGCGCCGCCTGCACGAACTCCAGCTCGCGCAGCTTGAGCGTCTCGCCCCGCACCAGCCGGGCGTAGTTCACCCAGAGCGCGATCGCCAGCGCGATGACGATGTTGTAGAAGCCGGGGCCGAAGATCGCCATGAAGATGATCGCCAGGAGCACGAAGGGGAACGAGAGCTGGAAATCGACCAGGCGCATGATGAGCGTGTCGGCCAGCCCGCCGAAGTAGCCGGCCAGGGCACCCATCAGCGAGCCGAACGTCGCCGCGACCAGGATGACCAGGAACCCGGCGGAGACGGAGACCCGGGCGCCGTAGATCACCCGGCTGAGCACGTCGCGGCCCAGATTGTCTGTGCCGAACGGGTGCGCCCACGAGCCCCTGGTAGTGAGCGCCGGGGGAACCCACTTGTCGCGCGGCGACTGCTTGGTCGGGTCGACCGGCGCCAGGACGGGGGCGAAGGCGGCGGTGAACAGCAGCAGCAGGACGATCAGCGCTCCGACCGTCCCTTTCTTGCTCGCCCAGAGGTCGCCCAGCAGCCGGCGCACCCCGGCGAAGCGCGGCTCAGCTTCCACGGAATAGCCAGCGAACTCCGGCAGTCCGCGGGTGGAGGCGGGCGCAACGGGGGACTCAGCCATAGCGGATCCTCGGGTCGACCCAATGGTAGAGCACGTCGACCAGGAAGCTCGCCAGCACGAAGATGACCGAGGTGAACAGCGCGATCGTCTGGATCAACGGGTAGTCGCGGTTGAACACCGACTGCACTGCCAGGCGGCCAATGCCCGGCCAGGCGAAGACGTTCTCGATGACGAACGCGCCGCCGAGCAGGTAGCCGATCTGCAATCCCCAGATGGTGATCGTCGGGATCAGCGCGTTGCGGAAGGCGTGCTTCAGCACCACCACCCGCGCGCTCAGCCCTTTGGCGCGGGCGAAGCGGATGTAGTCCTGCCGCAGCACCTCTAGCATCGCGCTCCGGATTAGCCGAGTGTTCCAGGCGGCGACAGCCGCGCCGAGCGCGATCGATGGCAGCAGCAGGTGCTCCAGACTGTCCAGCAGCGGCCGCGCGCTCCGCTTCACCACCAGGTCGGCGACGGCGGTGGAGAGCGGCTCGCCCCGGCCGCCGGTTGGCAGCCAGTGGAGCGTGACGGAGAACAGCAGCACCAGCAGGATCCCGAGCAGGAAGCTCGGGATCGAGACCCCGAGCAGGGCGATGACGGAGCCCAGGAAATCGAGCGCGCTGTCGCGCTTGAGCGCGGTGAGGATGCCGAACGGGACGGAGATCAGCGCCGCCACCAGCATCGAAAACAGCGTCAGCTCGACCGTTGCCGGCAGCCGCTCGCCCAGGAGCTGCAGCGTCGGCTGGCGGAAGCGGAAGCTTTCGCCAAAGTCGCCATGCAGCCCGTCGTAGAGGTAGACGCCGAACTGCACCAGGACCGGCCGGGTGAGCCCGAGCTCCTCGCGGAACTTCTCCCGATCGGCCTTGGTCATCCCCGGATTGCCGGACATCATGATGTCGACCGGGTCGCCCGGGATGAGCCGGATGATGACCGAAACCGCGAAGACGACCGCCAGAATCGCGAGCAGCGATTGGGCAAAGCGGACGACGATGAAGCGCGCCATCGACGAGCCCCAGCCGGCGCGGGGCGGACGGCAGGCCCTCCGTCCCGCGCCTGGCATTACTTGTTCAGCCAGACATCCTGCAAGTGGTGGAAGCCGACCGCGTCGAGCGTCAGGTCCATCACGTAGTCACGCGCCGCGGCCAGGTACAGCTCCTCCGGGAGCTGCAGGAACAGCGCCTGCTTGTTCGCCTCGTCCGCGATCTGCTGATAGATCTTCCGCCGCGCCTGCGGGTCCAGCTCACCCCTAGCCTGGTCGAGCTTCGTGTCCCAGTCGGGATTCTTGTAGCCAGTGAAGTTGTAGGGGCCGTTGCTGCCCAGGAAGCCGGCAATGATGTCGGAGTCCGGGGCCCAGGTGTAGCCGAAGTGGACCATGTCCGCCTCTAGCTTCGGCCCGGCGGCGAACAGCTCGCCCACCGGCATCGCCTGGATGTCCATCGTCAGCCCAACGTCCTGGAGGTCCGACTGGACGATCTCCGCCATCCGGCGGTAGGCCGGGGTGTCGATCAGCAGCGCCTTCACGGTGCTGCCCGAGACGCCGGCGGCCTGGATGAGCTGCCGCGCCTGGTCGGGGTTGGTAGGATAGGTGGTGATGCTCGGGTCGAAGTCCGGCATCGCCGAGCCGATGATCCCCAGACCCGGCTTACCGTAGCCGGACAGGTACAGGTCGATCAGCTTCTGCTGGTCCACCGCGTAGTTGACCGCCTGGCGCACCCGCAGGTCGGCAAACGGCCCCTTGGTGGTGTTGAGCATGAAGTGCCAGGAGTTGGGACCGTTGCCGGTGATGATCTTGATCCCCTGGGTTTCGGACAGGCTCTTCGCCTTGTCCGGCGGAAGCGCCCCGGTGCCGGTGATCACGTCCACGTCCCCGGCGAGCAGCGCGTTGATCCGGTTGGCGTCGTCTGGGTAGACGATGTACGTCGCCTGGTCCAGGTAACCCACGCCCTGGTTCTTGAAGAACGGACTGCCCGCGGTGAAGTTCGGGTTCTTCTGGAGCGTGATCCCCTGGTCGGGCACCCAGGAGACGAATTGGTAGGGGCCGGCCCCCACCGGGTGCCGGCCGAAGTCATCGCCATACTTTTGCACTGCGGCCGGGCTCACCGGGGCGCAGTAGGCGAAGCCGAGGCCGGCCCAGATCGGGACGAACGGCTTCTTGAAGTTGTACGCTACCGTGAGCGGGTCGATCACCTGGACGCTGTCGAACGGCCCCAGCATCCAGGTCGTGGGCGACTTGATCTCCGGGCTCAGGTGGCGGTTGACCGTGAACGCCACGGCATTGGCATCCAGCGGAGTGCTATCGTGGAAGGTGATCCCGGATTTGAGCTTGAAGGTGAGGGTCTTGCCGTCGTTGGAGAACTGCCAGCTTTCTGCCACCGCCGGGTTGATCTTCCCGTCCAGGCCGATGTACGCCAGGCAGCTAAAGATCTGATAGAAGATCTCGTGGGCGACCAGCAGTGTGCTTTTGTGTGGGTCCAGCGTGTCCGAATCCTGGCTGCGGGCGATCTTGATGCTCCCCCCCGGCTTCGGCGTCGCCTGAGCGGCAGGCGCCGGCCGGGCGCTCTCCTTCACCGCTAATCCGGGCCCGGCGGAGCCGACGGACAGCGCCGGACGGAAGGCGGTGAGCAGCGACAGGCCGGCGCCACCTAGCAAGAGTGCTCCGCCACGCAGGAACTGGCGTCGCTCGATGGGCCGGCTGAGCAGACTCCGAGGCTCGTTCACGCTGCGATCGGGTTCTCTCTGTGGCACGGCAGACATGCTCATCTCTCCTTGTCTCGCCCGCTCGACCTCCGTCCAGCGAGCGCGCGTATCATTCGCAGGTCCGCGCGGTCAGATCACGGCTCGTTCGGTCTCGCTCCCGCCTCTCTCCCTATCACCGGCTGTCCAGGCTCGCTCCGCCACACTCTCGCCCGGGCGCGAGGTACGAGGCGCCTGTCATAGTAGAGCCAGGCCCTGGCAGTGTCAATCACACTGCCAGGTGTCGGCCAGGCTGAGCAGACGTCCAGCTTCGGCGAACTGTGCCAGCAGCCAGCGCGCGATCCCAGCCGTGGCCTGGCAGCGCTTTCGGCCCGGGCGCTCCCGGACCGAAGGCCCGTGTCGGCCGCTCCCCGCGGCCGAGCGGGCGATCGGACGATCGCCCGGCCCGAGAAGGGGTCCGCCGGACGCCACCCAGGCCGCGCCGAGCGCGTATCGTCGCGGGAGCACGGTGTTGGCCCATGAGCCAACGGAGGGGCAGAATGGCTACCGCGACCACGACCTGGGAATCGACCCACGCAGACACCGCGCTCCGGGCATTCGCCGCTCGGCTGGGCGGGGAGCTGATTCGGCCGGGCGACGCCGAGTACGACGCCGCCCGCGCCGTCTGGAACGGGGCGTACGATCGGCGGCCGGCGCTGGTGGTGCGCGCCGCCGACACGATCGACGTCATTCGCGCGGTCACCTTCGCCCGCGAGCGCGGCCTGGCGGTCGCGGTGCGCAGCGGCGGGCACAGCATGGCCGGGCATGGCACCATCGACGGCGGCCTGGTGATCGACCTGTCCACGATGAAAGGGCTGAGCGTCGACCCCGAGCGACGGGTGGCGCGAGTGCAGCCCGGGCTAACCTGGGGCGAGTATGCCGGGCAGGCGCAGGCGTATGGCCTGGCGACCTCGTCGGGCGACATGGGCTCCGTGGGCGTCGGCGGGCTGGCGCTGGGCGGAGGGATCGGCTGGCTCGTCCGCAAGCACGGCCTGACCATCGACAGCCTCCTCTCTGTAGACGTTGTCACCGCGGATGGGCGGCTGCTGACCGCCAGCGCCGACGAGAATCCGGAGCTGTTCTGGGCGCTGCGTGGCGGTGGCGGGAACTTCGGGGTCGCCACCTCGTTCGAGCTCCAGCTCCAGCCGGTGGGCCCCGTGCTCGGCGGGGCGGTGTTCTACCCCGCCGCCGGGGCCAAGGACCTCTTGCAGGCATACGGATGCCTGGCGCTGGAGGCACGGGACGAGCTCACCACGATGGCGATCGTGATGCAGGCCCCGCCGCTCCCGTTCATCCCGGCCGAGCAGCACGGCCGGCTGGTGGTGGCGATCCTCGTCTGCTACGCTGGTGATCTGGAGGATGGCCAGCGTGCGGTCGCGCCGCTGCGCGCGCTTGGCGCCCCGATCGCCGACGTCATCGGCCCGATGCCCTACCCAGCGCTGTTCGCGCTGACCGCGGAGGGGGCGGTCAAGGGGCAGCACCACGCGGTGCGCTCCATGTACCTCCAGCACCTGGACGAGGCGGTCCTTGACACGCTCCTCGACCACAGCCAGCGGATGACCTCCCCGCTCGGCATGGTGCAGCTACGGGTGCTTGGCGGCGCGATGGCGCGGGTGCCCGCGGACGCCACCGCCTTCGCCCACCGCGACAAACCATACATGCTGACCCTCGTCAATGGCTGGCAGGACGCCGCCCACTCCGAGCGGCACCACGCCTGGGTCGAGCAGCTCTGGACCGCGCTGCGGCCCCACGCCTCCGGCGTGTACGTGAACTTCCTGGCGGACGAGGGCGAGGCCCGAATCCGCGAGGCGTACAGCCCGGACACCTACCAGCGCCTGGCGGCGGCCAAGAAGGCGTACGACCCGACGAATTTCTTCCGCTTGAACCAGAACATCAAGCCGCTGGCGTAGGCCGCTCTGTCCTGCCAGCACGGGCCGCGGGAGGGCTTCACTCCCCTCCCGCGGCCCGCTGCGCCTGGCCCGGCTTGACGCCGCGGGCGCGGCGGGGTTTGATAGGCGCCAGTCCCTGCAAAAGGAGCGCCTGTCATGCCGGAGGCCCCGCCGTTCGTTCACCCCTATATTCCGAACTCGGTTCCCGAGACGCGCGCGGCGATGCTGCGGGAAATCGGGGTCGGGGATGTCGAAGAGCTGTTCCGCGACATCCCTGCCAAGCTGCGCTTCCACGGCAGGCTCGATCTGCCGCCGCCGATCCTGGACGAGGCGGGGCTGAGGCGGCACGCAGAGGAGATCGTCCGCAAGAACGTCTCCTGCCAGGAGCGGCTGAGCTTCCGCGGCGCCGGCTGCTACCAGCACTACGTCCCGGCGGTGTGCGACGAGATCGCCCGTCGGGCGGAGTTCCTGGGGGCGTACTCGGGCTACACCTACAGCGACAAGGGCAAGTACCAGGCGACGTTCGAGTACCAGAGCATGCTCGGGGAGCTGATCGGGATGGACGCGGTGACCGTCCCGACCTTCGATGGCGGCACCGCAAGCGGGAGCGCCGTGCGCATCGCCTGCCGGCTGACCGGGCGCGCGGAGGTGCTGGTCCCGGCGACGATGAGCCCGCAGCGGCTGGCGATCATGCGCGACTACTGCAACGTCGGCATCAGCCTCACCCCGGTGGGGTTCCACCCCGACAGTGGGGAGATGGACCTGGACGACCTGCGGGCGAAGCTGTCGGAGCGGACCGCGGCGGTCTACTTCGAGAACCCCTCCTACCTGGGGCTAATTGAGAGCCAGGGGGCGCAGATCTCGGAGCTCGCCCACGCCGCCGGGGCCCAGAGCGTCGTCTACGTCGACCCCTCATCGCTTGGAGTGCTCGCTCCGCCCGCGGACTACGGCGCGGACATCGTCTGCGGCGATGGCCAGCCGCTGGGGATCCACATGCTGTTTGGTGGGGGACAGTTCGGCTTCATCGGGACGCGCGACGAGGAGCGCTACGTGATGGAGCTACCGACGCTGCTGTTCAGCATCGCCCCCACCACGACGAAGGGCGAGTTCGGCTTCGGCTGGTCTAGCATGGAGCGCACCTCCTACGACCTGCGCGGGGAGTCGCACGACTTCACCGGCACCACCCAGGGGCTCTGGGGCATCGTCGCCGGGGTATACCTGGCGCTGATGGGGCCACAGGGCATGCGCGAACTGGGAGAAACCATCCTGCAGCGGGTGCACTACGCGATGAAGCGGATCGGGGAGATCCCGGGGGTCCGCTGCCCGGCGCTGGCGGCAACGCCCTTCAAGGAGTTCGTCGCCAACTTCGACGGCACAGACAAGAGCGTCGCGCAGATCAACCGTGGGCTGCTGGAGCGCGGCATCTTCGGCGGACACGACCTGACGGCGGAGTTCCCGGCACTGGGGCGCTCCGCGCTGTTCTGCGTGACGGAAGTGCACACCAAGGCGGATATCGACCGCCTGGCCGAGGCGTTGCGGGAGGTGGTGGCGTGATCGAAGCGGAGTCGAAGATCACGCTGCGGCGTTTCCACGCCGCGCGCTGGAACGAGCCGATCATCCTGGAGCTGGGCAGCCCGGGCCAGCGCGGGATCCACGTCCCGCCGGTGGAGCCGGAGCTCGCCGCCGAGGTGGGGCCGGTGGCGGTACCGGAGTCGATGCGCCGGCGCCAGCCCCCGGCGCTGCCGGAGCTGGCCCAGCACCAGGTGCTCCGCCACTACCTGCGGCTGACGCAGGAGACGCACAGCCTGGACCTGGCGCTGGCGATCGGCGAGGGCACCTGCACGCTGAAGTACAACCCGCGGGTGAACGAGGAGATCGCCCGGCTGCCGCAGGTGGCCGATCTGCACCCGCTGCAGGATGAGGCGACGGTACAGGGGATGCTGGAGGTGCTGTACCGGCTGGCCCGCTACCTGTGCGAGATCTCCGGGATGGACGAGTTCTCGTTCCAGCCGGGGGGCGGGGCGCATGGAGTCTACACCAACGCCAGCATCATCCGCGCCTATCACGCCAGCCGAGGGCAGCTCGGGCAGCGCGACGAGATTATCACCACCGTCTTCTCGCACCCCTGCGACGGCGGCTGCCCGGCGACCGCCGGCTTCAAGGTGATCACGCTGATGCCCGAGGAGACCGGCTACCCGAGCGTCGAGGCGCTCAAGGCAGTGCTGTCCGAGCGGACCGCCGGGCTGATGATCACCAATCCGGAGGACACCGGGCTGTACAACCCGCACGTGGGAGAGTTCACCCGGCTGGTCCATGAAGCGGGCGGGCTGTGCGCCTACGACCAGGCGAACGGCAACCCGCTGCTGGGGATCGCCCGTGCCCGCGACGCCGGCTTCGACCTCTGCCAGTTCAACCTGCACAAGACGTTCGGCACCCCGCACTCCAGCATCGGCCAGTCCTGCGGCGCGGTGGGGGCAACGAGCGCGCTGGCGCCGTTCCTGCCCGTGCCGGTCGTGGTCGAGCGCAACGGACGCTACGCCTTCGACTACGATCGGCCCCAGAGCATCGGCAAGGTGCGGCAGTTCTACGGCAACCCGCAGACCGCGCTGAAAGCATACCTGTGGATCCGCGCGCTCGGCGCGGAGGGGCTGCGGCTGGTGGCACAGACCGCGGCGCTGAACAACAGCTACCTGGTCAAGAAGATCAGCGAAATCCCGGGAGTGGCGCTCTACTACGGCGAGGGCAAGGTGCGACTGGACCAGGCGCGCTACTCCTGGGAGCCGCTGACCCGGGAGACCGGGGTGGGGACGCAGGACATCGAGCGACGGATGGTGGACTACGGGGTGGAGAACTACTTCCCGAGCCACGTCCCCTGGCTGGTGCCCGAGCCGTTCACCCTGGAGCCGGCGGAGTCGAACTCGAAGCACGACCTGGACACCTTCGTGGAGGTCCTGCGCCGGGTCGCCGAGGAGGCGCGGACCGATCCGGAGCTGGTCAAGACCGCCCCGCACCAGAGCACCATCGGCCCGATCGACGAGGCGGCGGTGAACGATCCTCACCGCTGGGCGTTCACCTGGCGCGCCTACAAGGCCAAAGGGCTGGACTACGCCTCCAGTGAGTAGCAGGAGGCGGCTCGGGCTGATCGTCAACCCGGTCGCCGGGCTCGGCGGCCGGGTGGCGCTCAAGGGCAGCGATGGCGCCGAGACGCTGCGGCGGGCGCGGGAGCTGGGGGCGGTGCCGGAGGCGCCTCGCCGGGCGAGCGAGGCGCTCCGCCCCTTGCTCGCGCTCCGCAACACGGTGGAGCTGCTCGCCGCGCCGGGCGAGATGGGCGCCGACGAGGCAGCCGCCGCCGGGCTGGAGGCGACACCCGTCGGGGCGATCACCCCCGGGCAGACGACCGCCGACGACACCCGGCGCATCGCCCGGGCGCTGGCCGAGCGCGAGGTGGACCTGCTGCTGTTCGCCGGCGGCGACGGCACGGCGCGGGACGTCTACGACGCGGTGGGGACCGGCCCGGTCGTGCTCGGCATCCCGGCCGGGGTGAAGATCCACTCCGGCGTCTACGCCACCAGTCCGCGCGCGGCCGGCGACCTGGCCGCCCGCTACCTCGCCGGCCGCGTCCCACGCACCCACGAGGCGGAGGTGATGGACCTGGACGAGGACGCCTTCCGGGCCGGGCGGGTGTCCGCCCGGCTCTACGGCTACCTGCGCGTGCCCGACGATCGCCAGGCGGTGCAGCACGTCAAGGCGGGGGGCGCGGCCGGGGAGACGGCTAGCCTGGCGGCAATCGCCGCCGACGTGGTGGAGAGCATGGAGCCGGACTGCCTGTACCTCATCGGCCCAGGCACCACCACCCGCCCCATCGCGGCGCGGCTGGGGATCGACAAGACGCTGCTGGGGGTGGACGTGATCCAGGACGGCCGCCTGATCGCCCGCGACGCGACCGAGGCGGAGCTGTTGTCCCTGACCGAGGGCCGAAGGGCAAAGATCGTCGTCACCCCCATCGGCGGGCAGGGCTACATCTTCGGCCGCGGCAACCAGCAGCTCAGCCCGCGGGTGATCGAGCGCGTCGGCCGCAACAACCTGATCGTCGTCGCCACGCTGGCCAAGCTCGCCACGCTGCCCGGCCAGCGGCTGCTGGTGGACAGCGGCGACGAGCGCGTGGACGCGCTGCTACGCGGCTACCTGCCCGTCGTCACCGGCTACCGCCAGCGCGCCGTCTGCCGCGTCTGCTAGCCCCACGCCCTTCCCGTAAGCAGGACGACAGACTGTGGACGGCGCCCGCCGCGAAGATGGCCGGTGGGGCGACTCAAGCTGCGGTCAGGTCGCCCGAGGCTGTCGTGCGGAAGGAGATCAAAGTGCGCCTCGACCTTCGGATTCTGGCTAGTCTGCTGGCGGCTGCCACGTCTCTCGCTGCTATGAGCCCTCCTGGCGGCCAAGCAGTCGCTGCCAGCCACGTCGTGCAGGCGGTGGAGCCATCCGGCGACTTCCACAGTTGGACCTTTCAGCCGAACACACTCACCGTCGCCGTAGGTGAGACCGTCGTCTGGACCAACGCCGGGCACGCCAACCACACGGTGACGGCAAACGACAAACCCTTTGACTCGGGCAACCTGGCGCCCGGCCAGAGCTTCTCCTGGACGGCGAGCCAGCCCGGCACCTACGCGTACTTCTGCAGCTACCATCCCTGGATGACGGGGACCGTGACCGTCATTGCGGCGAGCACCGCGGGCGCCACGAGGCCGCAGCCATCCGCCTCCCAGCCGGCAGCAGCCCAGCCTGCCAGCCAGAAGCCGAGCGCGCTCCCGAATACTGGCGGTGATCCGACGCTGCCGCCACTAGGGCTCGCAGCCGCCGGCCTCGTCCTGCTCGCGCTCGGCACACTCATCCTGCACCACGCCGGGCAGCGCCACTTCTGAACGGGAGCATGGTTCCCAGCGCGCATCGGTCCAGGCGGATGCTCAGCAGCGTTCAAACACGAGTGTGCCGAGCGCAAGCCCGGCGAGGCGGCGGAACCCTCAGTAGAGCACGGTTCCCGGGAGCCCGCCGCCTCGTTGCGCGCACCGCCTACGGGCGGTAGGGGTTCTGCAGGGTGAGCTCGATCGTTGCCAGCTTCGGCTCCTTGGCGCCGGGGTCCATCAGCGGGGTGTGATCGTTCTGCTCCAGTTCCACGGCGAGCGTGTGCTGGCCGGAGGGCCAGGCGCTGAGATCGACCGGGATCACGTTGGTGCAGGGCATGGAGATCATCCCGGCCATGCTCATCATGCTGCCGGCCTGTCCCCCACCACCCATGCTCATGTCGACGAAGACGTGGTAGTGGCCGTAGCCGGCGACGTTCTGCTTGCCCTCCAGGTTGCACGAAGGGGTGAAGCTGGTCGCCTGGACCACCAGGTTGAAGTGCGGCCCGACCGTTGCCCCGTTCGTCGGCGCGGTGATCGCGACCGTTGCGCCCGTGGCCGGGTTCGCCGCCGGCAGCCCGGCCGGCGCCACGGTCGGCTGGTAGAGGAAGGTCACGCTCTTGGCGGTGTCCTCCATGTCCATGTGCGTGTTGGAGGCGAGGTCCACCGTGAGCGTGTGCTGGCCAGGGCTGACCCCCTCCCCGGAGATTGTGAACTCCTGGCTACAGTAAAAGTTGATGAGCTGGGCCATGCTCATCCCATCCAGCATAGCATGGATATGGCCGGTCCCCTCACGATCCGGCGCGCCGGCTTCGTCGCAGGCGACGGTGAACCCGCTGACCACGACCCGCACCGGGATGTCGGTCGTCGTCACCACCGCCCCAGGGCTTGGATACCCGATGCTGAGCGTGGCACTGCTGGCCGCGCTCCCGCTTGCTCCGTGTGCCAGGGCGCCAGGCGCGAGACCGACTGCGAGCAGGGCTGCCGTCCCCGCCAGGCCAAGGCGCCAAAGTCTCCGTCGTAGCATCGCTGCCTCCCAGATGGTCAGTGTGAGGGCTGCCTCGGCTCCGAGTGTCCGCGGCCGGCGCCGGACTGTCAGTAAGCCCGACTACGGTGCCCCACGGTCCCGCGCCGCCCTGCCCCTGCTCACCCGACAGGGCGCGGCCTGAGCCGCAGGAGGCGGTCGAGGCGGGAAGCTCGGGGCACGCCGCGGGCAGACGTCACGGGCACCCGCCCGGGCGGGCCAGGAGACGCGGTTAGGCTATGGGGCAGGAGGTGACGCTGGGGGGTCGCCCCCGTGTGCCAGCGCCAGCAGCCAGGTGCGCAGCTCGGCGTAGAGCTGCTGGCCCAGGCGCTCCCCGGCGATCCGCAGGCCGCGGCCATCCCGGCCGTGCACCACCAGTGTGCGGCCGCGCTCCTCAACCGCCACCACCTCCTCCCAGCGCAACGCCACTCGGCCCAGGTGCAGCCCCTGCTCATCGAGCCGCAGCCACTGGCGGCGGCCCGGGAGCGCGGCGAGTGCCAGCGTCGCGGCACCACCGAGCGCGACTACCCCGGTGACGTCCAGCAGGATCGGATCGGCGGGGACGGCGAGCTGCAGCGTCCCCGCGCTGAGGCAGAGGCCGCCGAGCAGCACCAGGATGAGGGACAGCAGGAGGCTCGCGACCAGCGCGCCGGAGGCCACCAGCAGCGGGGTACGGCCCGTGAACACCGCGGTTGCCAGGCGCGTCAGCAACACCCGGGGCTCCGGGTTGCCGAGGGCGACCAGTTCACCGTTCAGCAGATAGGTAGGCACCGCCACGACGCGCTCGGGCAGTGCCCGCTCCGGCCCGAGCTCGATGACTTCGACATCGACGTGCGGGAGCCCCGCCACAACTGCCCCAAGGCGGCGGGCTTCCCCGCAGCTCCAGCAGCCGGGCTTGACGAAGATCTGCAAGCGCGCCACGCCGTGGTCCTCCCGTGAAGGAGCGTGCTCGTCCGTAAGCGCGACCACGCCAGCGGCCGGGCCTGGCGCCCGGCCCCTCCGTCCCGAGCCGGACGAGCACCGGAGGTGGAGCCAGCCTTCGCCCGGCCGGTTAGCCGAGCGGCTCACCGCGCGCGATCCCGGCCAAGCCAGCCGAGTCGAGGAGGCGCACCTGCTTTCGGCCCAGCTCCACCAGCCCGCGGGCTCGGAACTGGTCGAGCGCCGCGGTGGCCGTCTCGCGGTAGGTGCCTACCATGTCCGCCAGGTCCTGGTGGGTCAATCCGGAGAGCTCACTCGTTCCTCGCTCCCGCGCGAGCCGCAGCAGCAGCCCGGCGAGCCGCGCCGAGACGCTCTTGAAGGCCAGCTCCTCCAGCAACGCCTCCGCCGCGAGCAGCCGACCGCTCACCGCTTCCAGCAGCCGCAGGGCCACCTGCGGCTGGCGCACGATCAGCCGCTCCAGGTCCCGCCGGCTGAGCACGCACAGCGTGGCCTCCTCGAGCACCTCGGCGGCGGTGTCGGCCATACGCTGCCCGGCCAGCGCCAGCTCGCCGAAGAACGTCTCTGGTTCGAGCACCGCGGTCACGAGCTTCTTGCCATCCGCGGAGGTGCGGTACACCTGCACTCGTCCGCGCTTGAGCAGGAACAGCGCTTCCGGTGTTTGCCCCGGGGCGTAGATGACCCGCCCCCGGGGCGCAGTGACCATCGTGGTCGTCTCCGCCAGCCACTCCAGGTCCTCGGGGCCGAGGTCACGGAAGATGTCGATCGCGGACAGATAGCGTGTCTTCTCAGCCCCAGGAGGCGCCGCGGGGGTGCGGCTGGCTGGCCGCGCCCCACCCCCCAGCCGCCGCAGCAACTGCATCGCGGCCTCCCTGCTCTTCATCGGCCTCGGACCGCCCTACTGTAGCGGCAGCCAGGCCGCGTGTCTGTAACCCGCCTTACGGAGCCTGCTGCTACTGCTGGTGTAGCATGATTTCTCTGCCGGGGAAGCTGTGCCCGGCGTAAGCTGGGCGCGCTCGACACTGCATTGGCGGATGCCCCAGGACCGATCTTCGTTGCCTGCCACCGCCACAAAAGGAGCCACGGTGACCGCTGAGCCCGAAGTCCGGGAGCTACCTGCGCCCAGGAAGCGCGACGCCGACTACGTCTTCTACGAGCTCACCCGCAGCATCTGCCCAGCCTGCCGACGGGTGATCGATGCCTACGTCCTGCTGCGCGACGGCAAGGTGTACCTGCGCAAGACCTGTCCAGACCACGGACGCTTCGAGGCACTCGTCTACGGCGACGCCCAGGCCTACGTGGCGAATGCGCGCTACAACAAGCCGGGGACGCTTCCGCTGCGGTTCACTACCGAGGTTGCGCAGGGCTGCCCGCACGACTGCGGCCTGTGCCCGCAGCACCAGCAGCACACCTGCCTGGGAATCATCGAGGTGAATTCCGCCTGCAACATGGACTGCCCGCTCTGCTTCGCCAACGCTGGCGCCGGCTTCAGCCTCACCCTGGATGAGGTCGAGCGCATCCTCGATCACCTGCTGGAGACGGAAGGAAGCCCGGAGATCGTCCAGTTCTCGGGCGGCGAGCCCTCAATCCATCCCCAGATCATCTCGATGCTCCGTGCCGCCAAGCAGCGGGGTATTCCCCACGTGATGTTGAACACCAACGGCAAGCGGATCGCTCACGACGATGCCTTCCTCACCCAGCTTGCGGAGCTGCGCCCGTCCATCTACCTCCAGTTCGACGGCTTCGAGCGCGAAACCTCCCGCGCCCTGCGCGGTGAGCCAGACATCCTCCCCGAGAAGCTGCGGGCGCTCGACCGCCTGGCGGCGATCGGCTGCCACGTCATCCTGGTCCCGGCCGTCGAGCGCGGGGTGAACGAGCACGAAGTTGGTCGCATTGTCCGCTTCGCCCTGGAGCACCCGGCGGTGCGCGGGGTCAATTTCCAGCCGGCCTTCCATGCCGGCCGCTTCGGAGCGCACGATCCGCTGCAGCGGATCACCATCCCCGATGTGCTGCGGCTGATCGAGGTGCAGACCGAGGGGCTGTTTCGCCGCTCGGACTTTGTCCCAGTGCCCTGCTGCTTTCCGACCTGCAACTCCGTTACCTATGCCTACGTCGAAGGCCAGACCGTTCTGCCGCTGCCGCGGATCCTGAATGTCGGCGAGTACCTGGATTATCTCGCCAATCGCATCCTGCCCGACCTCAGCGGCGAGCTGCGGAGAGCGCTGGAGGGGCTCTGGTCATCCTCCGTCGCTCCCGGCTCAGACCGGGCAGCTGAGCAGTTTCGGCTCTCCTGTGCCGCCTGCCGTCTGCCGGGCGAACCGGACCTGCGCGCGCTCGCGGAGCGGATGTTCATGGTGATGCTCCAGGATTTCATGGATCCATGGACGTTCAATCAGAAGAACGTCATGAAGTGCTGCAAGGAGATCCTGCTGCCGGACGGCAAGCAGATCCCCTTTTGCGCCTACAACAGCGTCGGCTACCGCGAGCAGGCGCGCGTCCAGCTTGCCGCGCGTCAGCGCGCCCGCGCCCAAGCTCAACGGGACGGCCTGCCGTTCGATCCGGCACCGCTCTCTTTCCGGTTCGGCCAGCAGGACACGGCTGGGACGTGAACGCCATGAGCGAATCGGTTCAGCGTTCGCCGGAGACAATCAAGGCGTGCTGCGCCGCGCTGTACGCCAGCGACTGGGCGCGGCTGCTCCTTGGAGAGACATTTCACCCCGGCGGGCTCGCGCTCACCGAGCGCCTCGGCCAGTTGCTCGGGCTTGGCCCCGGCGACACGGTCCTCGACGTCGCCGCCGGCCGCGGCGCCTCGGCGGTTCACCTGGCTAGGATCTTTGACTGTCGGGTAGTTGGGGTCGACTACAGCGCTGCCAATGTCGAGGCCGCGGCGGTCGCGGCAGCCGAAGCCGGGCTGGAGCACCTGACCACCTTCGTTCAGGGCGACGCCGAACGGCTGGCTGTGGGCGATGCCAGGTTCGACGCGGTCATCTGCGAGTGCGCCTTCTGCACCTTCCCCAATAAGTCCGCCGCGGCGCGGGAGATCGCCCGGGTGCTGCGTCCCGGAGGCCGGCTGGGATTGGCCGACCTGACCCGGCAGGGGCCGCTGCCGGAGGAGCTGAGCACGCTGCCCGCCTGGATCGCCTGTGTGGCAGAGGCGTGCTCGGTCGACGAGTATGCCGCATATCTGGCCGAGGGATTCGCGCTCCGGGCGATCGAGCGGCACGACGAGGCGCTGTTAGCGCTGGTGCGCGACGTCCGCGCGAAGCTGCTGGGGATCGAGCTAGTGGCGAAGCTACAGCGGCGCGAGCTACCCAGCGCCGAGGTGGAGCAGGCGCGGGCACTGGCCCGCAGCGCCGATGCGGCGGTCCGGGCGGGGAGGCTCGGCTACGCCATCCTGCTGGCGTCCCGGGTAGCGCGGTGAGCGCAGCCAGCGGTACCCGTTCGGCCCGCTCCGCGCTGCCAACACCACGAAGGACGCACCGGGGTGAGACGCCAAGCAGACAGGGATCCGCGCCACCCTCACCCCGGGCCGTTCGGCGGCACGCCACGGGTGAGGAGCTCCTCACCTGCAACGCGCCGCACTCCCAGGCACCTACTCCGCCGGCTGGGGCATGGCCGGCCCGGTGGCCGGGCCGATCCAGATGGTCTGGATGTTGGTGAACTCGCGGATGCCGAACGTGCCCAGCTCCCGGCCATAGCCGCTGCGCTTGATCCCGCCGAACGGCAGCCGCGGGTCGGAGGCAACCAGGCCGTTGACGAAGACGTTGCCTGCCTCGACGCGGCGAGCGAGCTGCTTGGCTCGCTCGGTGTCCCGGGTCCACAGGCTCGCCCCCAGACCGTACTCGGTGTCATTGGCCAGCCGCAGCGCCTCCTCGGCGTCGCGGGCGCGGATCACCGCCGCCACCGGGCCGAATGTCTCCTCGCGGAACACCGGCATTTCGGGGGTCACCCCTTCCAGAATGGTCGGGGCGTAGAAGTAGCCGCGGCCGTCCAGCGGCGTCCCGCCCAGCCGCACCTGGGCCCCCTGCGCCCGCGAGCGTTCGACTTGGTCCGCGAGCGCCTCGCGCAGGTCTCCCCGCGCCAGCGGCCCAACGTTGGTGTCCCGCTCCAGTGGATTACCGACCCGCAGCGCCTGGACCGCCGCGGTGAACTTGGCGACGAAGGCGTCCGCCACCCGCTCTTCCACGATGAAGCGCTTGGCGGCGATGCAGCTCTGGCCGCTGTTCTGGTTGCGCGCCCGCGCCGCGGTGGAGGCGGCGAGGTCCAGGTCGGCGTCGGCCAGGACGACGAACGGGTCAGACCCGCCCAGCTCCAGCACCTGCTTCTTGAGCTGGCGCCCGGCGGCGCTCGCCACCTGCTCGCCGGCGGCGCTGGAGCCGGTGAGTGTCACCGCGTGGATGCGCGGATCGGCGATCAGCCGCTCGACCGCAGAGCCGGGGACGAGGACGGTCCGGAACAGCCCTTCCGGCAGGCCCGCCTGCCGGAACACCTGCTCGATCGCCAGCGCGCACTGGGGCACGTTCGAGGCGTGCTTCAGCACCGCGCCATTACCGGCCATCAGCGCCGGGGCGGCGAAGCGGAACACCTGCCAGAATGGGAAGTTCCAGGGCATGATCGCCAGCACCACGCCCAGCGGCTCGAACGCGACGAAGCTCTCGCGGGCATTGGTCTGCACTGGCTCGTCCGCCAGGAACTGCTGGGCGTGCTCGGCGTAGAAGTCGCAGTTCCAGGCACACTTGTCGATCTCCGCCTCGGCCTCGACGATCGGCTTACCCATCTCGCGGGTCATCAAGGTCGCCCAGCGGCTGCGCTCCGACCGCAGCACCCGGGCAGCGGCGCGCAGGCAGGCGGCCCGCGCCTCGAACGGCGTCTGGCGCCATTGCTGCTGCGCCCGATACGCCTGCTCCAGCGCCGCGTCGATCTGCCCCGACGAGAACGGCTCGAACGTCGCCAGCACCTCTTCGGTCGCTGGATCGATCGATTGCATCACCATCGATTGCGTCGCCATGGCTGCTCGCACCTCCTCATGGCCTAGCCGCTTGTACTGCCGCCTGTACAACTTGTACTTCCGCCTGCACAACTCGCGCCAGGCGCCGCCGAGCAGGGACGCGTGGCTCAGCCGTGCTCCGAGGAGACCGACGCTGCAGACAGCTCGCGCCCACCGCGCTCGCGAAGCTGCGCCTGGTAGCGGGAGCGGGCAGTGTCGGGGATCAGGAGCGTGAGCGGGATCGCGGCCGCCAGCACCAGCGCGATCGCGACGAAGATGGTCCGCAGCCCGGCCGCCTTGTCCGGGGAGAACTCCAGCGCCAGGACGATCAGCGCCACTCCCAGCACCCCGCCGGTAGAGCGGAACATCCCGCGGATGCCGGTGATCACCGCGGCGCGGTCTGGGAGCAGGTCCAGCGCGGCGTTGTTGGAGGCCGGCGAGGCCAGGCCCATCCCGATCCCTGCCAGCGCCACCTCGAGCGCCAGCAGCCAGAACGTGTCGAGCCGCAGCCCGGCTACGCTCCAGGCAGCCTGGCTGCGGCTGAGTAGCAGCAGACTGGCGATGACCAGCAGCATTCCCAGGATCATCGGCAGCCGGTAGCCCAGCCGAATGATGAACAGGCTCGCCAGCGTCGCCGTCGCCATCATCGCCAGCGAGCGGGGTGTCAGGATCGCCCCGCTTTCCGCCGGGCTCATCTGGAACTGCACCACCGCGTAGTACGGGATGAACGAGAAGAAGCCGAAGACCGCCGCGCCGTACAGGAAGTTGTAGACGTTGACCGCCAGGAACGGGTTGCGCAGCACCAGCCGGAGGTCGACGGCCGGCTCGGCCACTCGCCGCTCATGCCAGACGAAGACGGCCAGCAGCGCCACGCTCGCAGCCAGCAGCGCCCAGAACGGAGCCGTTCGCCAGAAGCGAGGATCGTTGCCGAGCAGCGAGATCGCCGCCAGCAGCGCGCTGATCCCACCCGCGAACAGGAGCGTGCCCCAGACATCCACGCGGTGCCGGGTGGTCCGCTCCGGTCGCTGCCGCGCCTGGCGCCAGAGCAGCACCAGCACCAGCAGCCCGAGCGGGACGTTCACCAGGAAGACGTCTCGCCAGGAGGCGTGCTCGATGATGAAGCCGCCCAGGTTCGGGCCGACGATCCCGCCGATCGGGAAGATGCTGGTGAACAGGCCGATCATCTTGCCGCGGCTCTCCGGGAACTCGCGCGCCACGATACCCGTGGCCGACGGGATGAAGCCGCCGCCGCCGAGCGCCTGCAGCACCCGGAAGACGATCAGCAGCCCAATGTTCGGTGCCAGGCCGCACAGCAGCGAGCCGGCGGTGAACAGCAGCACGCAGAGCCAGAAGACGCGCATCCGGCCGTAGCTCTCGCTCAGCTTGCCGGCCAGCGGCATCATCGCCGTCTGGGTGAGCGTGTAGGCAGTGAGCGTCCAGCCGATCCAGGCCAGCGTGGTCCGCAGCTCCTGCATCATCGTCGGCAGCGCCACCGCGACGATGGTGCTGTCGATGGAGAACATCAGCAGGCTGAGCGAGGCGAGCGCGAAGAACAGGTAGCGGTTCGAGAGCCAGGAAGCGGAGGTAGCGGGCCTGGACGCCGCACCCCGCCGTGCAGGCGCGCTGCTATCTCCGGTCGCCATACTCGCGGCGCCCCCACCCTAACGTGCTCATCATAGCGTAGCGTGTTCGGCAACGCGCCGCAGCCCGCGGAGCGCCACCGTGCTCCCTCGGTGCAAGCCGCGCGCCGCGTCGGCGGCAGGGCTGAGAGGCGCGTATGACGAAAGAAACTTGAACGGCCCGGGCAGACGTGCTATAGCAGAGCAAGAAGGCAGGGACAGGTATGGCCGAGCTACGGCAGCACGGCGACGCGGCACCGCTGGCACGCCTGGAGATCCTCGCCTATGCGCCGACCGAGTTCTTCCACTGCCACCACTGCGAGGTGGTCTGGGATCAGGTGGGGCTCGGGCAGCGCGTCCACGCCGAACAGCGCGCCTCCGGGCTGCTTCCCCCGGACCTGGAGCAGGAGTATGCCGAGATCGGCGCCTGGGTGCAGGAGGCTGCCGAGCGCTATGGCCCGCGGCTGGCCATCCGTGTCGTCGATGCCGCTTCGCTCGAAGGGGTCCTGAAGGCGCTGCGCTATCGCACCCGCCGCTTCCCGGCGTTCATCTTCGACGGCCAGGAGCGAATCGTTGGGTTCGATCGCGGCCGACTCGACGCCGCCCTCGCCAGGCGGCTCAGCCCCATGGGTGCGCCAGCACCGCGAGCGGAAGGGGGGTGACAGGGGGACCAGTATTACGGCCGGCGTCTTCCCCATCGCGGCGGGAGTTCACGGCAGGGCTCATGCCGCCGGTACCAGGTTTGAACGTTCGAGCGCAGTCATTTTCCTACCAGGGAGGAGGTCAGCTTGGGCAACACCCTGGTCGCCATCATCATCGGCGCTCTCACCATCTATATCGGCTACAACTTCTACGCCCGCCGGATCGACCGCGAGGTGATCCAGGCGAATCCGAAGCGCGCCACCCCGGCCCGGATGTACATGGACGGGGTGGACTTTATGCCGACGAGCCGCAACGTGCTCTACGGCTACCACTTCAAGTCGATCGCCGCCGCTGGACCGATCGTCGGCGCGATCACTGCGGCGACGCTCTGGGGCTGGCTCCCCAGCCTGATCTGGCTCGTCTTTGGCGTTATCTTCATGGGCTGGGCCAGCGACTACAGCGCGATCGTCGTTTCCGTGCGCAATGAGGGCAACTCGCTGTCGGCCATCGCCCACAAGCTCATTGCTCCGCGCACGCGCAACATCCTGTTGCTGTTTATCTTCTTCTACCTGCTGCTCGTCGCGGGCGCCTTTGGCAACATCGTCGCGGGGGTGCTGGCCGATCCGCGTGTCCCGCTCGGGATCATCGCGCTGGCCGTGCTCGGCCTGGCCGGCGGGCAGATGCTGTACCGGATGAAGCTGGACCTTATCCTGGTCACGGTCATCACCGTCGGCGGAACGCTGCTGTGTGTGCTGCTCAATGCCGACGCGAACGGCCCGGTGGCGCTGGCGTTCAAGGGACTGAACGACGCGCTGAACTCGCTCGCCCCAAACGGCATCACCACGGTGCTGAACCCGACGTTGCCGGCGAATCAGCAGAACGTGCCGGTAACGGTGAGCTTCGTGTTCTGGCTGCTGTTCCTGTTCGCGTTCTGCTACCTGGGCGCGGTGCTGCCAATCTGGCGCTACACCCAGCCAGTGAACTACATCGGCTTCTGGCTTACCGCGCTCACCATCGTCTTTGGCGGGCTGGGCGCCCTCCTGGCGTTCTTCATCCGCCCCGAGCTGGCCACCTTCCAGCTCCCGGCGTTCATCGGCTTCGGCGGTCCGGCCACGCTGGCGGCGTCCGGGGCGATCCAGCCACTCTGGCCGATGCTGTTCGTGACCATCGCCTGCGGCGCGATCTCCGGCTGGCACGCGCTGATCGGCTCGGTCGGCACCTCGCGCCAGATCGAGAACGAGGAGGACATGCTGCCGGTCGGCGGCGGGGCGATGTTCAGCGAGTTCGCCCTGGGGCTGCTGTCGCTGCTGGCGGTCTCCGTGGCCAGCAAGCCAGCCGGCGCGGTCCCCATGTTCGCCCAGGGCGTCGGCGGCTTCTTGAGCGTCTTCGGCATCCCGCCGACGTACGGCACTGCGATCGCGTTTGCCGCGTTCGTGGTGATCGTCATCACCGTGGTCCAGCTCGTGTTCCGGGTGATGCGGGTGACGCTGGCGGAGGGGCTGGGTGACCGGAGTCCGATCTTCCGCAACATGCACGTTGGGACGATTATCAGCATGGCGGCGACGTTCCTGCTGGTGATCACCGGCACCTGGGTGTACATCTGGCAGCTCTTCGGCGCGGCCAACCAGCTCATGGCCTCGCTGAGCCTGCTGGTGGTGACGGTCTGGCTCGTGTCCACGCGGCGCAACCCGACCTACGCCGGCATCCCCACAGTGTTCATGTACGTTACGACCATGGCCGCGACGCTGGTGACGGCGTACAACCTGTACGCGACCGTGTTCGTGAAGAACCTCGGCGTCGCCGGACACGAGATCGCGGTGATCGGAAGCTTGATCACGATCGTGATCGCGATCGTCCTGTTCCTGGCCGCGGTCCTGATCGGCGTCGACGGGATCAGGGCCTACCAGCGCTTCCGCGAGCAGCCGTTGGAGCCGGTGACCCAGCCGGGAGGAGTCTCGGCGTAGGGTGCAGGCACCTGACAGCACAATCTTCCCGAGGAGCGGCGGCAGGCGGCTGCCGCCGCTCCAGCGAGCACTCGCCTGGGCGCGGCGACGTGCGCGCGCCGCGGCAGCGGCGTTGCGCGAGATCCTCTACGGCGCGACGGGCTATGAGTTCGAGCGCCAGGCGGCGCACGTCCGGGCGGACCTGGAGAACCTGTTCATCTTCATGATCCTGGGCGAGCTGCTCGGCGTGCCGGTGCTGCCGCCGTACTACGCCCTGCGGCTGGTCCCCTACCTGGTTAACGTCGTCCCACTCTGGAAGCGGCGGGTGCTGCGCGAGCGGCACCCGTTCGAGAGCGAGGAGTTCGACCTGCACGGCATCTGACGCGCGCCGCATCCCGGGGCCTGTGTCGGGCCGTCCCGGGGACGCGGGCGCGGAGCTGGAGGCACAATGCTGTTCTACCTGCTGCTGAATCTGCCGACGCCACCGCCCGAGCCGCCGAAGAAACGGGGGGGTCTCCGCAGCCTGCTGGACACAGCCAAGGAGATCATGTACGGGATGGCCTCGCACGACATGTCGCGCTACGCCATCCGCACCCGGGCAAGCATGGAGCACTTGTTTATCCTGATCACTATGGGGGATCTGCTCGGCGTGCCGATCCTGCCGCCATACTACAGCCTGCGCTTGCTGCCCTACGTGGTGCCGCAGATCAGCACCTGGAAGCGGCGCATGCTGCGCGAGCGCGACATCACCGATGCGCTCGGCTAGCTGACGGAGACGGAGGGAAATCGTGGCGGATGAGCCGCGCGGAGCGACGGACCTGGCGCGCGTGTTCGCCAGGCACCCGGAACGGCGCTACATCATGTTCGGCGGCAAGGGCGGGCTGGGCAAGACGACCTTCTCCGCCGCCACGGGGTACTGGCTGGCGCAGCAGGGGCGGCGGGTGCTGGTGTTCTCGGTGGACCCCCAGGCCAGTCTGTCGGACATCTTCCAGCGCGACATCTTTGGCAAGGGCCCGGTGAAGATCATGGACAATCTCTGGGCTCAAGAGATCGACGCCGATAGCCACATCAAGGCCTACCAGCAGGAGATCCGGCAGAAGATCCTAGATATGTACGGGTTCTCCGAAGTGCCGGAAGAGATCGAGAACTACATCCAGGCGGCCAGCGCCGAGCCGGCGATGGAGGAGAGCGCGATCTTCGACGCGGTGGTGGACATCGTCGTCAGTGGCGAGTACGACTACTACATTTACGATCTGGTCCCGCTCGGCCACGCGCTGTATTACCTGTCCATGGCGAAGGTGTATGATGAGTGGATCAATAAGATTACCAAGCTTCGTGAAGAGATGCGCGAATATGAGCAGGTCGCCAACGTGATGAGGCGAAAGAAGACGACAGAGGAAGACCAGATCCTCAACGAACTGCAATACATTCGCAATCGCATCAATATGTCGTCGCGGGTGCTGACCGATCGGGAGAAGACGGCCTTCTTCTTCGTGCTGGTGCCAGAAGAGATGATCATCCTCGATACCAGGAAGGCCGCGGAGCTGTTCGCCAGGTTCAACGTCCCGATCTCCGGCTACGTGGTGAACCGCGTGGTCCCATCCGAGCTGGCGCAGCAGAACGTGCCTGAGTATCTCAAGCACCGCATCGCGATGCAGCAGCGCTACTTGCAGGAGATTCGCCAGACGTTCGGCAAGGATGTCCTCGCCTCTGTGCCCGAGCTGGAGCGCGACGTCACCGGCTTGCCGGCGATCGAACGGCTGGCGCACATCATGTACGGAGATGGGAGCGTGCGATGACCGCTGGGCCGACTATCCCCCGCCGGGGCGTTATCACCGAGTCGATGTCCGACTATCTCGGCAGCCACCCGGGACTGAAGTACGTGTTCTTCGGGGGCAAAGGCGGGGTGGGCAAGACGGTTATGGCCGGCGCCACCGCGCTCTGGGCGGCTGAGCAGGGCCGACGCACCCTGCTCGCCTCCACCAACCCGGTGCACAGCCTCTCCGGTCTGCTCGATCAGAACGTCTTCGGCAAGCACACCCCGGTCAGCGGCGTTCCGAAGCTGTGGGCCTATGAGATCGACACCCGCGAGACGATCGAGCGCTCCAAGCGCGAGATCCGCGAGAAGATCCAGTGGTTCCTGAAGTTCGCCGAGATCAGCACCAAGGCGGACGAGTTCGTCGAGTCGGCGACGATGAACCCCGCGTTCGAAGAGAGTGCGATGTTCGAGAACATGATCGACCTCATGTTCAAGAACGAGTACGACATCTACGTCTTCGATACTGCACCAACCGCGAACGCCCGCCGGCTGCTGGGGATGAGCAAGGTCTACTCGCTCTGGGTCAACAAGATGCTCAAAAGCCGCGAGGAGGCGCAGAGTCTGCGGCAGATGCTCTCCTTCTCCAAGAAGAAGGAAGAAGACCCGCTGATGGACTACCTGGTGGACTTCCAGAAGCGGATGGCCCACGCGCGTGAGCTGCTAACCGACGAGCAGCGCACTGCGTTCTTCTTCGTTACCCTGCCTGAAGCCCTCCCGATCGCAGTGATCACCCGCTTCATCAACTGGTTCCACGAGTTTGGCATCCCGGTGGGCGGGGTCATTGTGAACATGCGGATCGACCGTTCGATGGTGGGAGCGGACAGCGCGGAGTTCGTTCGCAACCGGCTGACGATGCAGGACGAGCACATGGAAACGATCTGGGACCTGTTCGACGGCCAGGTGCGCGCGATCGTTCCGTTGTTCGAAACCGAGGTGCGCGGCGTGGCGATGCTGCGCCGCCTCGCCCAGGCCGTGTTTGCCGCCGCGGCGCCGGCGGCACCGGCGGGGTAGGCGTCAGCTGCCAAGGTTTCGCCCAAAAGCCCCAGGGGCCGACTTCCGGGGAGGAGCTGGGGCAGCCCGCCGTCGTCGAGCCGCTTGACCCGTCCGGGCACGGCCCAGACGTCCTGCACCAGCCGCAC
>Ga0070741_10004838_pt1 | contig 30914 bp, 28 predicted proteins | sample Coa_R1_4_FD_66440 | JGI IMG/M metagenome (GOLD analysis project Ga0070741, IMG submission 66440) | Surface soil microbial communities from Centralia Pennsylvania, which are recovering from an underground coalmine fire - Coalmine... | ecosystem: Environmental > Terrestrial > Soil > Unclassified ... | reverse complement strand
GTCACCATCTGGGTGGCCAGGCCGGTGGCCGACTGCAGGTCGCCGGAGGCGCCCTGGGTGAAGTCGCCGTCGAGGAGGAGCTCCTCGGCCGCCCGTCCGCCGAGGGCCACGACCAGCTGGGCCCGGGCCTGGGAGCGGGTGAGGAAGGAGTTGTCGTCGCCGCCCATCCAGGTGACGCCGCCGGCCGGGCCCCGGGGCACGATCGTGACCTGCACCGGGTCGTTGGCGTCGGGGAGGACGAGGGCGGCGATGGTGTGGCCGGCCTCGTGCCAGGCGGTGACCTTGCGGTCCATCTCGGTGACCACGGCCGACTTGCGGGCCCGGCCCATCATCACGGTGGCCAGCGCCTCGTCGAAGTCGCCGTTGGTGACGAAGTTGCGCTTGCCCCGGGCGGCCTCGAGGGCCGCCTGGTTGACCAGGTTGCAGATGTCGGCGCCGGTGAGGCCGGGGGTGCGCCGGGCCAGGGCGACGAAGTCCACGTCGTCGGCCATCGTCCGGTCCTTGGCGTAGAGGTCGAGGAGCCGGGTGCGGCCGCGGCGGTCGGGCGGGGCCACGGTGACCTGGCGGTCGAAGCGGCCGGCCCGGGTCAGCGCCGGGTCGAGGATGTCGGGGCGGTTGGTGGCGGCCACGACGACGACGTTGGAGTCCTTGGCGAAGCCGTCCATCTCCACCAGCAGCGCGTTGAGCGTCGACTCCCGCTCGTCGTTGGCGCCGCCGCCGGGGGCGTTGCCGTTGCGGGCCCGGCCGACCGAGTCGATCTCGTCGAGGAAGACGATGCCGCCGGTCTTCTTGGCCTTGGCGAAGAGGTCGCGGACGCGGGCCGCGCCCACGCCGACGAACATCTCGGAGAAGTCGGAGCCGGCCGCCGAGTAGAAGGGCACGCCGGCCTCGCCGGCCACGGCCCGGGCCAGCAGGGTCTTGCCGGTGCCGGGGGGGCCGACCAGGAGGAAGCCGCGGGGCATCTTGGCGCCGGCCGCATCGAAGTGGCTGGGATCGTGGAGGAAGCTGACGATCTCGGAGAGCTCCTCGACGGCCTCGTCGCAGCCGACCACGTCGGCGAAGCGGGCGGCGGGCGGCTCGGGCAGCTCGGCCTTGGTGGCGGTGAAGGCCTTGGCGTTGGCCGCCCCGGCGCCCATCGGGCCCTTCTTCGACATCCACACGAAGAAGCCGATGATCAGCAGGACCGGCAGGAGCATGGCCACGACGCCGCCGATGGGCGAGGCGTGGTGGACGGGCTCGGTGTCGAAGGGGACCTTGGCGTCGGTCAGGTCCTTGACCAGCACGGTGCCGTACTCGTTGGGGTACGACGCCGTGATGTCCTTGCCGTTGGCCAGCGTGAGGTCGAGGACGCGGTTGTCGTCGTCGATCCTGGCCTGCGTGATCTGCTGGCCGTTGAACTGGCCGGTGGGAATGGCGGCGAGGACGTCGGACAGCGGCCGTTCGTTGGTGGCCGGCTGGCTCATCCCGAACAGCGGCAGGGCCAGCAGGATCCCGAGCAGCAGCACGCCGAGGATGATCTGGTTCCGGCGGCTCTGGAGGAACGGCGCCGGCTGGCCGGCGGCGGACCCGCCGGGCTGGTTCGACCCGGTGGGACTGCCGTTGGCCCCGGTGCCGTTCTGCTTGTTGCGGCCCGTCTCGAATCCAAACCGTGCCACGACGGCCTCCTGTCCTGGTGAGGGGGGAAGGACATCACTCCTTTCGGCACCCGGAGCCGGGGCCTTGAGAAATGCGCTGGAATCCCCAGGAAACAACCAGGAATCCCCCCAACTTGAGCGGTTTCCGGTTTGGCCGGGGCGGCGGCGGGGGATGTTCCCGGGGACACCCCTCGTCAGGACTCCGAGAGGTGGTCGGCTCGCCGCCGTCTCGCCCGCCGGTGAGCTTGAGCCGACGCCCGCACAGCCGGGGACGCCGCCCGTTGCGTCCCCGGCTGTGCTACGTCTGGCCCTGTGACGGACGAGGCCGCTGAACAACCGAGCAACGTCCGTTTGGTGGTCCTGGTGGTGCTGATGCTGGTGGGGGCGGCGGGGATCACGCTGCTCCGCCACCGTTCCTCCGGTCCGCCGGCGCTGGCCGGGGCGCTGCGGGCCTCGCTGGAGCGCGGCGGCTGCACGGTCGACAGCCGGTCGGACCCGGGCCGGACCCACGAGCCGCTGGTCCGCTACACCGTCGACCCGCCGGCCGGGGGCGACCACGACCCGGTGCCGGCCCCGGCGGGGTTCTACGACGCCGCCGACGTCCCCACCGACGGGCACCTCGTGCACTCGCTGGAGCACGGCTTCGTCGTCGTCTGGTACCGGCCGGCGGCGCTGGCCCCGGCCACGCTCGACGCCCTCCGGGCCCTGGCCGCCGACCGCCGCTGGGTGCTGGTGGCGCCCCGGCCGTCGATGGCGCCGGCCCTGGCCGCCACCGCCTGGCACCGCCGGCTGCTCTGCCCCGACGGGGCGACCGGCGCCGGCGGCCCGATCGACACGTTCGTCTCGGCCTTCCGGGACAAGGGCCCCGAGCGGGGCTTCCTCTGAGCGGCGCGGGCTACTTGACCAGCCGGGACAGCCGGCGGTCGGCCAGGATCTTGCCCCCCGTCTGGCAGGGCGGGCAGTAGGCCACCTCGTGCGACTCGTAGGAGACCCGGCGCAGCTCGGTGCCGCAGCGGGGGCAGGGCTGGCCGTGACGGCCGTGGACGACCCAGTGGTCGCCGACCTTGGGCGGCAGCCCGCCCGTCCGGCGCCGCTCGGCCTCGAGCCCGTCGGCCAGCACCTTGCGCAGGGCGGCGACGAGCCGCTCCCGGGCCGGCCGGTCGAGCGACTTGAGGGCGGCGAAGGGCGAGATCCCGGCCTCGTGGAGGGCGTCGTCGCTGTAGCCCCGGCCGACGCCGGCGATGGTCCGCTGGTCGCGCAGGATCGTGTGGACCCGGCGGGGGTCGTCGCTCTCGAGGAGCAGCGCCTCCCCCTCGGGCGAGTCGACGTCGGGCCCGAGCTTGGCCAGCGGCCCGTCGTCGCCCTCGGCCAGCACCCACCAGCCTGCCTTGCGCTCGGTGCCGTACTCCTTGACGAGGACGGCGGGGGCGCCGTCGAACCGGAGGCGGACGACGGCGCCCTTCGGCTTGGTGACCTTCGGGGGGTCCTCGATGTCGACCCGCCCGCCCTGGGACAGGTGGACGAGCAGCCGGGGACCGCCGAACTCGAAGATCAGGTACTTCCCCCGCCGCCCGACCCCTTCGAGCCGGTCGCCGATGAGGCTCTCCGGCGGAGGGACGACGGTCTTCAGGCCCGAGAACGAGAGCGGCACGGCCCCGGCGAAGGGCCGCCCCGCCACGGCGGCGGCGATCCGCTCGCCGAGCGCGGTGATCTCGGGCAGCTCGGGCATGCCCGGAGAGGCTAGGGGTTCGTCAGGCGGTGACCGGCTGCGGCCGGGCGGCCCTTCGCTCCAGCTCGGCCAGCCAGTGGTCCTCCTCCAGCCAGCCACAGGCCAGGCAGGCGCCGGCGGCGGGGTCGGGGCCCGGCTCCCAGGCCGTGCACGGCTCGAATCGCACTTCGGGGGTCTGCTCGCCCACGAACGCCCTCCCTGAATTCCAACCTTGTGATTCGAGGCTACCGGCTGCGTCCCGGTCGGTCGTGGATCAATGGCAGGCTGTCGGGCCATGAAGATCGGGACGTCGCTGCGCAGCTCGTATCCGGTGGCCGATCCGCGGGAGGGGGCGCGGTGGATGGTGGAACGGGCGGCGGCCGCCGCCGCCGCGGGCCTCGATTCGCTGTTCGTCGGGGACCACCACGTCACGGGGCCGGTGCCCTACTACCAGAACTCGGCCATCCTCGGGCGCCTGCTGGCCGAGTGGGGCGACCGGCCGGCGGGGGCGCTGTACCTGCTGCCGGCCTGGAACCCGATCCTGGTGGCCGAACAGGTGGGCTCGCTGGCGGCCCTGGCCCGGGGGCCGTTCGTGCTGCAGTGCGCCGTCGGCGGCGGTGGCCAGATGGCGGCGATGGGCGCGCCGCCGAAGGGCCGGGGCCCGCTGTTCGAGCGGAACCTGGACGTGATCCGCCGGCTGCTGGCCGGCGAGGAGGTCGACGGGGTGCGGGTGGCGCCGACGCCGCCCGAACGCCTCGAGGTGTGGATCGGGGGCCACGCCGCCCCGGCCATCGACCGGGCCGCCCGCCTGGGCGACGGGTGGATCGCCGCTCCCTGGGCCACCGACGACGAGGCCGGCGAGCTGGCCGACGCCTACCGCAAGGCCTGCGAGACCCGGGACCGGCCCCCGGGGGAGATCGTGCTGCGGCGCGACGTCCACGTCGGGGCCGACGACGAGGACGCCCGGCGGGTGGCCCGGCCCGTCCTCGAGGGCGGCTACCGGGGCATGGAGCCGGCCGCCACCGTCGTCGGCGGCCCGGAGACGGTGGCCCGGCGCTTCACCCGCTACGCCGGGATGGGCTACGACCACATCCTCGTGCGCCACCTGGCCGACGACCAGGGCGAGGTGCTGGCCTCGTTCGGCCGGCTGCCCGAGGTGCGCGACCTGCTGGCGGGATGGTGAGCGCAGTGACGGCGACCCCCCGGTTCGTGGGCCCGGCGCTGGCCGCCTTCCTGGCCGGGCTGGCCATCGGCGCCGTCGGCGTGGCCTCGGCCGCCGGAGGCCATCTCCACACCTACGCCCGCTCGGTGGCCCCGGCGCCGGTGGCACCCTCGCCGGTGACGGTGGAACCGCCGATGGTGGTGGTGCCCGACGACTCCGGCATCCCGGGGGTGGTGGCCTGGGAGACGAGGGGCTGGCCGGCCTCGACCGGCCCGGCCGTCCCGGGGGCGCTGCCCCACAACCACGCCGACGGGCCGATCCGCTACGGCGTCAACCCGCCGGCCGGCGGCGACCACAACAGCAAGTGGATGAACTGCGGCGTCTACGACCAGCCCGTCCCCAACGAGCGGGCCGGCCACAACCTGGAGCACGGCGTGGTGTGGATCACGTGGCGGCCCGACCTGGCCCCCAAGGACGTGGCTGCGCTGGAGCGCTTCGTGCGCCGCCAGCCCGACGTCGTCGTGACCATCGGCGGGCAGCGCAGGAACATGGGCGAGCGCTTCATCGACCTGAGCCCCTACCCCGGCCTGCCGGCGCCGATCGTGGCCAGTTCCTGGGCCCACCAGCTCCGCCTCGACTCGCCCGACGATCCGCGGCTGCAGCGCTTCGTCGACACCTTCCGCCAGAACCCCCGGTACAGCCCGGAGTACGGCGTGACCTGCAGCGGCCAGCCCGAGGCCATCGGCGGCCGGCCGGTCTTCGGCTGACGGCGCCGCTCAGCCCGGCGCGTAGGTCCAGTCGGGGCGCTTGCGGGCCTGCGATTCGTCGTAGGTGACCCGCCCGTCGGCCAGGTCGACGATCTTCGGGAGGGTGATCCGGCGGGGGGTCGGGCAGCGGCCGGTCTCGAGGTGGGCGGCGAACTCCTCGGGGTAGCCCCGCAGGATCGAGCTGACGACGACCTGCTCCTCGGTGGCCAGGTAGCAGCGGGCGCCGTCGGTGACCTGGCCCAGCCAGTGGCCGATGCGGGCGATGTCGTCGTCGGTGCCGGTACCGGCCTGGATGCGCTCGAGGCGCTCGGTGATCTCGCCCGAGCCGAGCTTGCAGGGCGGGCACTGGCCGCACGACTCGACGGCCAGGAAGCGGGAGAAGACCGTGGCCACCTCGACCATGCAGGCCGTGTCGTCGTAGACGATGAAGCCGGCGGCCCCGAGACCGGAGCCGTGGGCGGTGAAGTCCTCGTAGGTCATCGGCGGGTCGATGCGGCGAGGGTCGACGACGGGGTTGGCCACGCCGGAGAACACGGCCTTCCAGGTGCGGCCGGGGAGCGGCCCGCCGGCCGGACCGTTGAGCAGCACCGACAGACGGGTCCCCATCTCCACTTCGGTGACGACCGGCCGGGCGACGTCGCCGCAGACCGTGGCCACCACCGTGCCGGGCGAGGACGGCGTCCCCATCGTCCGGAACCACTCCGGGCCCCGGGCCAGGATCCAGGGGACGTTGGACAGCGTCTCGGCGTTGTTGACCAGCGTCGGGTTCGACTCGTGGGGCCCGGCATGGCCCGCTTCCAGGGGCGTGGGGATCCAGCCCATCTGCGGGGCGGTGGAGAACAGGCCGTGGAGGTAGGGCGGCAGCAGGCGGGGGAGCGGGTCCTTGCCCTCGATCACCTCGAGGAGCGCCTTCTCCTCGCCGAGGAGGTACTCCTCCGGGCCCGGGATGATGTTGATCGGCACATCGCCGGCCAGGCCGGCGGCGGTCATGTCGGCCAGGGCCTTCGTCAGCCGGTCGATCTCTTCCGTGAAGCTGGCCTTGAGCCCGATGAAGGCCTCGGTGGCGCCGACGGCGAAGGCGGCGATGGCCGCCCCCTCGATCACCTGGTAGGGGTTGCCACGCAGGAGCCGGCGGTCCTTGAAGGTGCCGGGCTCGCCCTCGGCGGCGTTGACCACGAGGTAGTGGTGGGTGCCCCGGGCGGCGGCCACCCCGGCCCACTTGGCCCCGGTGGGGAACCCGCCGCCGCCCCGGCCCCGCAGACCGGAGGCCCGGATCTCGTCGATGGTGGCGTCGGCGCCGAGGCGGCGGGCGGCCCGCAGGCCGTCACCCCCGCCGAGGGCCAGCCAGTCGGCCAGGGAGGCCAGCGGGGCCTCGGGGAGGAGGAAGCCGGTCACCGCCTTCCTTCGATCACCGCCCGCTCGGCCGGCCCGCCGGGGGCCCCGGCGGGGCGGGGCGGCCGGCTCACCGGAACTCGTCCTCGTCGTCGTCGCCGGCGTCGATCCGCTGGTCGAGCACGTCGTGCTCGGAGGCGTCGGCCGGGAGGGGGCGGCGGGCCACCGCCGCCGGCACGGCCCGCAGGCGGCTCTGCTCGGCGGCGTCGGCCTCGGAAACCTCGACGTCGAGCTCCGCCTCGTCGTCGACGTCGAGCAGCTCCGGGTCGGCGTCGGTGGGCGGGAGGGCCTGTTCGAGGGCGTCGGCCTCCGGGACGGGCTCGTTGTCGGCCATGCCGTGGCTCCCTCTCTCGGTCGGGTCGGGCGATCTGCTGCCCCCGACCCTACCCACGTTCCGGGTCGGTGAGACGGGCGGATCGCCGCCGGCGTCGACGGGCGGGGGCGGGGCGCGCTATCAGTACCCGGTGCCCGTCTCGCCGGGGGAGGCCCCGCCGCCGCTGCTGATCTTCGGCGCCACCGTGGTGGCCGAGGCCGGCCTGTGGTCGCCGGGATGGCTGGTGGCGGCCGGCGGCCGCATCCAGGCCAGCGGGCCGGGTGAGGCCCCCGGGGGCGTGCGGGCCGAGGTGGCGGCGCTCGGCGTGACCGTCGACGGCCGGGGTGGGGTGCTGCTGCCCGGTTTCATCGACGTGCACGTCCACGGCGGCGGGGGCGCCGACGCCATGGACGCCGACCCCGACGGGCTGCGCCGCCTGGCCCGCTTCCACGCCGCCCACGGCGTCACGGCGCTGCTGCCGACGACGTGGTCGGCGCCGGCGGCGGCGCTGGAGTCGGCCGTGGGGGCGATCGCCGAGGCCCTCGGCCCGGTGGAGGGCGGGGCCACCGTCCTGGGCGCCCACCTCGAAGGCCCCTGGATCAACCCCGCCCGGGCCGGCGCCCAGGACCCGGCCGGGATCCGCCCCCCCGACCTCGCCGAAGCCCGGCGCCTGCTGGCCATCCGGCCGGGGCCGGCGGCCCGCCGACCGCCGCCGGCCGGGGCCGGCGGGGCCGGGGCGGGCGGTGGGCCCGGGGGGCCGGGCGGGGTGGTGCGGATGGTGGCGCTGGCCCCGGAGATGCCGGGAGCCGACGACCTGATCCGGGAGTGCGCCGGGCGGGGAGTGGTGGTCGCCGCCGGGCACACCGAGGCGTCGTGGGACGATATGGTGGCCGCCACCCGCGCCGGGGTCCGCCACGTCACCCACACGTTCAACGCCATGGCCGGGCTCGGGCACCGGGAGCCGGGGGCGGCGGGGGCGGCGCTGGCCCTGCCCGAGCTGCGCTGCGAGCTCATCGCCGACGGCCACCACGTGCACCCGGGGGCGATGGCCGTTCTCGCCCGGGCCAAGGGCCCGACCGGCGTCGTGCTGATCAGCGACGCGGTGCGGGCCGCCGGGCTGCCCGAGGGCGACGTCGACCTCGGCGGCCGGACGGCGCAGCACTGCTGCGGCGCCGTGCGGCTGGCCGACGGCCGGCTGGCGGGCAGCGTCCTCACCCTCGACGTCGCCCTGCGGAACTTCGCCGCCGCCACCGGCTGGGACTGGCCCGACCTGGCCCGGGCGGCGGCCGGCAACGCCGCCGCCGCCCTCGGCCTGTCGACCAAGGGCCGCCTGGCTCCCGGCCTCGACGCCGACCTCGTCCTGCTGGCCGGCGACGGCGCCGGCGACGTCGTCCTCACGGTGGTGGAGGGCCGGATCGTCCACCGCTCGGTCTGACCCTCCGGAGGTCGGTGGTCGCCTCGCGTTGCCCGGAGGCCGGTTTCCCGGCCGCCGGTGACGGGTTCCGTGGGGCGAAGGGCGGTCGGGCCCGCTCGGTTCAGGCCGGCTGGCAGGTGGCCGGGCCGCCGCCCTCCGGAACGGTGCAGCGGTACTCGCCGGGGGCCGCCGTGTTCGGCGGTGACGAAGGAGCGGTCGGGGACGCCGGGGTCGTCGGGGCGGCGGGGTTCGTCGGGGACGCCGGGGTCGTCGGGGCGGTCGGGCCGGCGGAGGCGCCGCCGCCGCTCGGGTGGCAGTCGGAGGGGCCGCCGCCCTCGGGGATCGAGCAGGTGAACGAGCCGCCGGCCGGCGCCGACCCGTCCGGCGGGACGGGGCCGGTGCAGGTGGAGTCCCCGCCGCCGGCCGGGACCTGGCAGTGGCGGGTGCCGGCCTCCCGGGCGAAGCCCACGGCCGGCTCGGGCTCGCCGACCGGCCGGCACAGCGCCGCTCCCGATCCGGCCACGACGCAGTTGAGGGCGGGCGTGACCGTGACGCCGTCGGCGGCCGAGCAGCGGATCGGCCCGCCGGCGATGACGCCGTTGACCGAGGTCTGGGCGGCGCTCAGGTCGCACTGCATGGGAACCGGCTGGCCGGTGCGGAGCGCCTCGTGGGTGAAGGGCTCCGAGCCGCGGTGGATCTCGATCGCCCCGGCCCCGGCCCGGGCGCTGATGACGAGGACCGGGCCGCCGGGGGGGCCGTCGGAGTGGGCCCTGCCGTTCAGGTTGACGCCGGTCTGGCGGCTGCCGAACAGCTCGAACGTGCCGGCGCCGACCGAGGCGGTGGCCCGGACGTCGGCGTCCCAGGGGACGGTGACGTCGATCTTGCCGGCGCCCATGGAGATGTGGACGGGTGTCTCCCCGGCCGGGAGCTGGAGCCGGGACAGGTCGAGCTCGAACAGGCCGGCGGCGTGGCGGTAGCTGCGGTCGAGGTCGGCCATGACCACCGGCGTCACCGAACGGTGGCCGGCCTGCCCGTCGACCCGGCCGAGGGCGGCGGCCAGGGCGGCGGGCACGAGCAGCAGCGCCATGGCCCCGACGACGGCGGCCACCCGGCGGCTGCGGGTGAGCGTCCAGCCGAGGAGGCCGAGGGCGGCGGCGCCCGTCACGATCGGCAGGAGCGGGAGGTGGACGTGGAGGGCCCCGGTGATCCAGAAGCCGGTGCCGACGACGGCGGCGGCCAGGAACCACAGCCCCACGAGCCAGCCGACGGCCCGCACGATGAGGAGCGGCCCGTTGGTCCGGGCCATGCGGGCCGCGGCGGTGGCCGCCGCCGACGCCCGGGCCGCCGCCGAGGCGGCCGCCGCCCGGGGACCGTCGGGACCGCGGCCGGCGGAGCCGGGCGCTCCGGCGGTTCCGGGCACTCCGGGGGCTCCGGCGGTTCCGGCCGCTCCGGGAGCTTCGGCCGTTCCGGCCGCTCCGGGGGCTCCCGCCGTTGCGGCCGCGCCGGGCGCTCCGGCGGTTTCGGCCGTTCCCGGCGCGCCGGGCGCTCCCACCGCGGCGGGCGCGGGGGCCGGGCCCCCGGCGACGCCGGCGGTGCCGGGCCAGGCGGCGGGGCCGCCGGCCGCTCCGGGGGGGCCGGCCGGCGGCGCCCAGCCGGCCCCGGTCGAGGGACCGCCGGCGAACCCGCCCGAGAACCATGCCGGTCCGGTGCCCGTGTCCGGGGCCGGAGCCCAGGGGAGGTGGCGGCGGAACAGCAGGAGCAGCCCGCCGACGACCAGGAGGAGGCCGAGCAGGGCTTCGCCGGGCATGAAGCCGCGGTGGGAGAGGCCGAAGAGGCGGGCGGGGAACAGTCCGAGGCCGATCAGGGCCGAGGAGATGATGCCGAGGATGGCGCCCACCACGTGGAGGACCCCGAGGCCGGCGAACACCGCCAGCCCGATGCGGATGTGCCTGGCCGTGCGCTCCGGGGCGGCCAGGAGGAAGCGGCCGGCCACCGGGTCCTCCTCGGGGATCACGACCCAGGCGATGAGGTAGCCGAGGATGCCCCACCCGGTGAGGCAGCCGAGGACGACGGCGAACCGGACGAGCGTCGGGTCGAGCCCGGTCGCCGCCGCCAGCCCGCCGGCCACGCCGCCGAGCTTGCGCTCGTGCCGGGACCGCAGGAACTGGAACGGCGGGGCCCACCCGCCGGGAAGCCCGGGCGGAGGCGGCGTCGGGGGAGGAGGAGCGTCGGGCCCGTCCCCGCCGGCGGGCGGCTCTTCGGCAGCCCCGGCCCGGAGGTCGGCGGGATCGGCGGCGTTGGGCGGGGGCCCGGCGGGACCGGCGGCGTCGGCCGGGGGCCCGGCAGGGGGCGGGACGTCGGCCGGTGCCGGCTGGTCGGGCGGAAGTTCGGATTCCATGACCCGATGATCGGCCTTCCGGACACGGCGGAATATCGGGGATGACCCTGGTCGTACCCTGAGATGCGGCCGGCGGCGGGCGGGGGATCCCTGATGGTGGGGTCCCCGGGGCCGTGGGATCATCCGGGCGATGGGTGTGGTCAGGCGATGACGGGCAGCGGGCCGGGGCCGGCGCTGCGGCTCACCCGCCGGCGCGACGGCCGGTGGGTGGCCGGGGTGTGCCGGGGGCTGGCCGCTGCGCTCGGGGTGCCGGTGGCGGCGCTGCGGGCGGTCGTGGCCGTGCTGGCCCTCGGGAACCTGCCGGCCGTGGCGCTGCTCTACGCCCTGGCGTGGGCGTTCCTGCCCCCCGACCCGGCCCTCGACGCCGGGGCCGGCGAGGGCCTGGAGGGCGGCGCGGCCGGCCCGGCGGGCAGCGGGGCGGCCGGGTTCACCATCGCCGGGCGGCCGGCCGACGTGCTCGACGCTCTCGGCGTCCTGGCCGTCGTGGCCGGGGCGGTCCTGCTGCTCGGGCAGTTCACCGCCTGGCTCCCGGCCCAGGTCGTCGCTCCGGCGGTGCTGGCCAGCGTGGGAGCCGGCGTCGCCTGGGGATGGGGCGGCCGGGCGGCGGGCCCGGGCGCCGGAACGGGCCGGCGGGAGCGGTTGCGGCCGCTGTTCGTGGCCATCGGGATCAGCCTCGTGGTCCTCGGCGGGGTGGCCACCCTGGCCGCCGTCGGCGATCTGTCGTCGATCGGCCGCAGCGCCGCCGGCGCCGCCGTCCTCGTCGCCGGGGCCCTGCTGCTGTTCGGACCGTGGATGGCCCGCCTGGCCCGCAGCCTCACCGACGAGCGCCGCCAGCGGATCCGCTCCGAGGAGCGCTCGGAGATGGCGGCCCACCTCCACGACGGCGTCCTCCAGACGCTGGCGCTGATCCAGAAGCGGGCGGGCGACGACAAGGCCGTCCGCAGCCTGGCCCGCCGCCAGGAGCGGGAGCTGCGCTCCTGGCTCTACGGCGCCCGGGGGGCCGGCGCCGGTCCCACCGAGTCGAACGGGGAGGCCGGGGCCACCACCGTGGCCACCCTGCTGCGCCACGAGCTCGACGACGTCGAGGACCACTACGGCGTGCGCCTCGACGCCGTGCTGGTCGGCGACGCCCCGCTCGACGACGCCGGACGGGCCCTGGTCGCCGCCGGCCGGGAGGCGGCGCTCAACGCCGCCCGCCACGCCGGCGTCGACACCGTCGACGTCTACCTCGAGGTCGAACCCGACCGGCTGTCGCTGTTCGTGCGGGACCGGGGCCGGGGCTTCGACCCGGCCGCCGTGCCTCCCGACCGGCGGGGTCTGCGGGACTCCATCGTGGCCCGCCTCCGCCGCCACGGCGGGACGGCCGAGGTCCGCTCCGCCCCCGGGGAGGGCGCCGAGGTCGAGCTGTCGGTGCCCCGCGTGCCGGCGCCCGCCGAAGGGAGGCCCCGGTGAGCGAAGCCGCCGTCCGGGTGTTCGTGGTCGACGACCACCCGCTGGTCCGCTCCGGCGTGCGCAGCGAGCTGGAGGGCCGGGTCGAGGTGGTGGGCACGGCCGGCGACGTCGACGAAGCGGTCACGGCCATCGCCGCCGCCCGGCCCGACGTCGTCCTCGTCGACGTGCACATGCCCGGCGGCGGCGGCGCCGAGCTGATCCGCCGGGTCCTCGCCGCCGCCGGCGTCGAGGGCGCCCCGCCGGCTCCCCGCTTCCTGGCCCTGTCGGTCTCCGACGCCGCCGAGGACGTCATCTCCGTCATCCGGGCCGGCGCCCGGGGCTATCTGACCAAGACCGTGTCGGGGGCCGAGCTGGCCGAGGCCATCGGCCGGGTGGCGGCCGGCGACGCCGTGTTCTCGCCCCGGCTGGCGGGCTTCGTCCTCGACGCCTTCGCCGGTGCCCTGCCCGCCCGGCCCGTCGACCCCGAGCTCGACCAGCTGACCGCCCGGGAGCGCGACGTGCTTCGCCTCATCGCCCGGGGGTACGCCTACAAGGAAGTGGCCCGCCGCCTCAACCTGTCGATCAAGACCGTGGAGACCCATGTCTCCTCGGTGCTCCGGAAGCTCCAGCTCTCCAGCCGCCATGAGCTCACCCGGTGGGCCACCGAGCGGCGTCTCGTCTAGAGGAGCGCCTCTGATGCCTCCCGACCTCCGCGACCTCGTCACCCACGACCACCAGGTCATCGCCGGCCTCCTGGCGGCCGTGGCCGATACCGGCCGGGCCGACCGCTTCCCGCTGGCCCACCGGCTCCTCGACGCCCTGGCCGCCCACACCGCCGCCGAGCTGCAGGTCGTCTACCCGGCGCTGCGCGACATCGTCCCCGGCGGCGTCGACCTGGCCAACCGGGGCCAGAGCGACCACGACGCCCTACGGCCGCTGCTGGTGGCGCTGGAGCAGTCGCACCCGGAAGACTCCGCCTTCGACGGCGTCGTCGCCGGCGTGGCCGCCGCCTTCGAGGGGCATGCCCCGCTGGTGGAGAACGAGCTGCTGCCGGCCCTCGGGGCGGTGATCGGGCCGTCGGCGATGGAGGAGCTCGGCGGCGTCTACGCCGCGGTGCAGGACAACCTGCCGGCGGGCCTCCAGGGCCTCCCGGGTGCCGCCCCGGGCCCGAAGTTCACCTCGGGGTAAGGCGGCCGGCCGGGCCGGCGGCCGGGTGATCAGAGGACGGCGGCTTCGGGCGGGTGGGGGGCGGCGCCGGCCAGCGTGAGCCGCCGGGCCAGGTTGCGCAGCCCCCGGTGGGAGAGGACGCGGACGTTGCCCGGCTGCTTGCCCATGATGCGGGCCACCTGGTCGGTGTCGAGCCCGTGCACCACCCGCAGGAGGACGGCCTCGGCCTGCTCGGGCGGCAGCTGGGCCACCAGCCGGATCGACGCCTCGGTCGACAGCCCGGCCAGGACGTCGGCGGCGGGGTCGTCGCGCCCCGCCCGCTCGGGGATCCAGGCCACCGGGGCGGTGCGGTGGCGGGCGGCCCGGCGGCGGGCGTCGATGAGGCGGTGCCGGGCGATGGTGAACAGCCAGCCCCGGAAGTCGCGCTCGTCACCGCAGAAGCGGTCGAGCCGGCGGGTCACCTCCAGCCAGGTGTCGGAGGCGATGTCCTCGGCGGCGCCGGGCTCGACGGCCCGCAGGTAGCGGAGCAGGTCGGGCTGGAGCGAGCGCCACAGGCCGGCCAGCGCCCGGTCGTCGCCCCGGCGGGCGGCGGCGAGGATCTCGTCGAAGTCGGGACCGGAGGGAAGGGGGGAGTTCCCGAGGGGCACGTTGTCCGGATTCGACGCCCGGCGGGGCGACCCTCCCGGCTGTTCGCAGGCTTAACGTCGGCTTGATCGGCTCACGAACGTTCGGCGGCGATGGCGGCCACGAGGCTGTCGAGGGCGTTGAGGGCCGGGGAGCCCGGCGTCGTGCCGTTGATGATCACCGAGAAGACCACGGCCCGGCCGCCGGCGGTGGTGAGGTAGCCCGACAGCGAGCGGGCCTCGTCGATCCAGCCGGTCTTGGCCCGGACGTTGGCCTCGCCGGCGGTGCCGGCGAAGCGCCGGGCCAGCGTCCCGGTGCGGGCGGCCAGCGGCAGGGAGCCGACCAGTCGCCCGGCCCACGGCTGCGGGAGCGCCGCCTGGAGCAGCGAACGCCACTCCCGGGCGGAGCGCCGGTCGTGGCGCGACAGCCCCGAGCCGTCGGCGGCCACCCCGGCCAGCGGCACGCCGAGCCGGCGGACGGCGTCGTTGATGGCCGCCAGGCCGGCGGCGGTCGACCCGTTGTGGCCGAGCCGGTAGCCGACCTCCTTGACCAGCAGCTCGGCGATGAGGTTGTCGCTCTGGTTGAGCATCTCGCCGACGAGGTCGCCGATCGGCGGTGAGGGCAGGGCGGCCACGACGGTGCTGCCCGCCGGAGCGGCGCCGGCCGTGTCGGGCCCGTCCACCCGGACGCCGGCCCGCAGCAGCGCCGCCCGGAAGTAGGGCAGGTTGCCGGGCAGGGGGTTGGCGGCGTACTCGGCGTCGGGCCGCAACTGGTTCCGCTCCACGACCAGGGCCGACAACGGGCCGATGAACACCGGCACGTGCTCGGGCAGCCAGCCGGGCGCGCCCCGGAGGCTGTCGTAGCGCGACTCGTCGCCGACCAGCGAGCCCCGGATCTCGTCGATGCCCCGGGCCTTGACGGCGGCGGCGAGGTCGTCGAGCGAGTGCGGCCCCCGGGCGTGGAGCGTCGGGTCACCGCCGCCGACGAGCGCCAGGTCGCCGGCCAGCACCCGCCCCTCGACCGGACCGGTGGCCCGGACCTCGGTGACCAGCGTGTCGGTCGGGGGCAGCAGCGACAGCACGCCCATGGCGGTGAACAGCTTCTCGTTGGACGCCGGTGTCAGCGGGGCGTCGCCGTTGCGGGCGACTTCGCCGAGCCCGTCGGCCCACACCGACAGCCCGACCGTCGTGCCGGCCAGGCGGGGGTCGGCCAGATGGGCGTCGATGAGCGCGGCGAGGGCGGCCGCCGCCGGCTGGACGGGCGGGACGGCGGAAGCGGCGGCGCCGGGGGCGGCCGGCGGCGCCTGGTCCCCGGCGGCCGGAGCGGCGGGGCGGCCGGATGGCGGGGCGGGGAGGGCGCCCGGCGGAGCGAGCGCCCGGAGCGGCGGCCCGGCCGCGCCCGGACCGCGGTCGCCGGCCGGCCGGGGCGGCGCGGGGATCAGGTGCTGGGCCGTCCCGGTGCCGTCGAGGACGTGAGTGTGCTCGACCAGCCGGGCCGGCCGGTGCCGGCCGGCGACCGATCCGAGCGGCCCGGGCCCGGTGGCCGAGCCGAGCACGAACGTGAGGAGGGCGGCCACGACGGCGACCGGCCGGTACCGGGGCGGCGGCGGAGTGGAGGCGACCCACATCTGGCGCCGGACTCTGGCAGTCCCGGCCCCCGAAGTGGTGGATACCCGCCAACCGCCGGGGCGGTCGCTCGAACCGGCGTTCTTCAGCCGCTGTATCCGGGCGGATGCACGCCGGTTGGGGTGGGTCGTGAGGGCGTCAGTGGTGGTGGCTGGAGGGTGGGGGCGGGAGCGAGTCCACCGGGGGGCGGGTCTCGCCTTTCACGGTGGGCGGGGCGTCGGTGCCGGCGGCGAGGTCGTCGGTCTCATAGACGAAGGCCATCATGATGCCCATGGCGTCGGGGACGGGCTGGGGGGCGTCGTAGACCGTTTCGAGGTCGAGGACTTCGCCGCGGCGGACCGTGCCGATCCGGTCCCAGGCACAGACGCTCATCTGCTCGATGGAGCCCTGGTAGGCGGGGTCGCGGCCCCAGTAGGCCCAGCTGGTGCAGAGGTGCCGGTCGGTCGTCCGGTTGGTCAGCGTGGTGCGGATCCCGCCGTTGTGGACGTGGCCGCCGGTGGAGACGATCCGGCCGGTGACGTTCGACGTCCACGTCCAGTGCGACGAGGACGGGCCGGCGGGCACGGCGTACTCCGACGTCCGGCAGTTGTTCATGTCGAGCCACAGCGGTGTCAGCGGCCGGATCCCCCCGGCCGAGGCCGGCGACCACCGCACGTCGAGCTTGAAGTAGACGGTCTGCGGCTCGGTGCCGTGGTTCATGATGTGGAAGATCCCGCTCCAGTTGCCGGAGTCGACGTAGTAGCCGAAGCCCGGGGGGAACAGGCCCTGGGTGCGCTCGTTGCCGGAGGCGAAGAAGCGCTGCCCGAGCTTGCCCGGGAAGGGCTCGTCGGGCCCGCAGGTGGCGTCCTGGCGGCCGGCCGAGAACAGCACGGCGTGGTGCAGCATCATCCCGCTGTCGAGGTTGGCGGGGGAGCCGTCGCTGAAGATCAGGTCGGGCTGGAGCTGGAGGAGGAAGCAGTTCGAACAGGGCCGGGCCAGCGTGGGGACGGCGATGTCGGCGTGGTTGGCGTCGCCGCCGGCCCCGGCCGGCGGGATGACGAACGGGCCGTAGCGCATCTCGGTCCACGTGCCCTGGGGGGCGTCGGTGACCGGCGGGGCCGCGTCCGCCGCCCCGTCGTGGTGGTGGTCGCCGGCCGCGCCGGCCGACGGATCGGAGCCGCCGGTCCCGTCGTGGTCGTGGCCCCCCGATCCGGCGCTCTGGCCGCCCTGGCCGGCCGGGGCGGCCGGGCCGTGGTCGTGAGCGGCGACGCCGGCCGCTGCCGCCGGGCCCGAAGCGACGTGGTCGTGGACCACCGACGTGGCCACGCTCGAGTGGTCGTGGCCGCCGGCTGCCGCCGGGCCGTCGGCGCCGGCCACCTGGCCGTCGTGGCCGGCGTGCCCGCCCGCCCCGGTGGCCGGCCCGTCGTCGCCCACCGCCGCGCCGTGGTCGTGGCCGCCGGCCGCCGCCGGGCCGTCGGCGCCGGCCACCGCCGGGCCGGAAACGTCGTGGCCATGGCCGGCCACCGCCGCCGCCGCAGCCGCCGCGGTGGTGTGGCTCCCCGCACCGTGGTCCTGCCCCGCCGCCCACGACGTCACCGCCGCGGCCAGCACCACCATGGCCGTGCTGGCGGTGAGGAACGCCCGGCGTACGCCCGGCCGGCCCCAGCGGCCACCCGCCCCCGACGACAGCAGCGTGTCGCAGCCCCCGATCAGGCTCACCAGCACGAGGCCGATCCCCAGCCCCATCAAGGAGTGGCCCGGGTTGGACAGCGTGAAGATCCCCTCCCGTCCGGCCAGGGTCGGGTCGTTGGCGTGGGCCAGCGCGTCCCAGGCCAGACCGGTCAGGAGGAGGAGCGCACCGGCGAACCCCAGCCCAAGGAACATCCCCAGTCGCTTGGTCACCCTGCCACGGTACGCCTGCGTACCTGGGTGCACAAGGGACGAAACGCCGGCCGCCGGGCGGTGGCGGCGCCGCTCGGGTCGGCTACCCCCGGAGCAGGCGGCGATACAGCGCGTCGCAGCGGGCCAGCGCCGGCCCGTGGGCGTCGGCCAGCCGCCGCCGCATGGCCCGGGTGGCCTCGGCCCGGGCCTCGTTCGGCCGGGCGATCCGCCACAGCCCGTCGAGCGCCGGGGGGCTCGCCAGCGCGTCCCGTTCCATCTCGGCGAAGACCTCGGCCACCGCCGCCGGATCGGTGTGGTCGAAGACGTTGAACTGCCGGGCGAAGCGGGCGTTGAGGGCCCGCACGACGTCGCCGAACCGGTTGACGGTCGTCTCGAAGGGCGCCAGCACCACCGACGACGACATGGCCGCCACCCGCCGGTAGAACCGGTGGTAGTTGGCCAGCTCCCCGTCGAGGTCGGCGAGGCGCATGCGAACGGCGTGCGAGGCGACGGCGTCGAGCGGGTGGCGCAGGAGGACCACCACCGGCTTGCCGAGCCGCCGGCCCCGGGCCACATGGGCCCACCGGTGGGAGTGGCTGGCGATGCGCAGCCCGGGGTTGGCGTGCTGGATCGCCTTGCGGGCGAAGGTGTTGCCGCAGCTCTGGTAGCCCTCGATGACGAGGTCGGTGTCGGGCCCGACCAGCAGCCATTCCGGGTGGCGGCGGCGCATCACCGAGCAGTAGGCGCCGGGGGCGTTCTCCAGCAATGTGGTGGCCATCGTCCGGGCCCGCGCCGGGGCGACCATGCTCATGGCCGCCTCCGCCGGCGCCGGCCGGAGGCGTCGGCGCGAGCGGGCCCGACGGGATGCACTTGAGGTTTCTTAGCATCTCGGCGGACGCGCCCGGCGCCAATCGCCTCCGCCACCGGCGGCCCGGCCCTACGTCCGGAGGGCGTCGGTCGGGGCGAGCCGGGCCGCCCGCAACGCCGGGTACAGGCCCGACAGGGCGCCGATGAGCAACGCCGCCGCCATGGCCCCGCCGAGCGCCGGCAGCGGGACGGCCACGCCCCACGACCGACCGGCGGCGTAGGCGGCGGTGATGGCCCCGCCGAGGACGACGCCGGCCGCCCCGCCCGCTCCCGACAGCAGCAGCGACTCGGCCAGGAACTGGCGCCGCACGTCGCCCTTCGTCGCTCCCAGGGCCCGTCTCAGGCCGATCTCCGGCCGGCGCTCGAGCACCGACACGACCATGACGTTGGCCACGCCGACCCCGCCGACGATCAGCGCCACCGCCCCGAGGCCGAGGAGCAGCCCGGTGAAGGCGGCGCCGGCCGCGCTCCGGGCGGCCAGGGCGTCGGACGGCCGGCTGACCCGCACCTCCTCGGGATGCTCGGGGTTGGCGGTGGGGGCCAGTACCGACCGGACGGCGTCGACCGCCGAGGGGGCCGTCCGCAGGTAGACGGTGCCCGGCGCGCCGTCGGCCCCCAGCACCGATCCGGCCACGGCGAAGCCCACCAGGGCCGAACGGTCGATCTCGGGGGCCAGCGGCACGGTCCGGAGGATGCCGACGACGCTGAACCAGCGGTCGCCGATCCAGACCCGTCCGCCGACGCGGTCGATCCCGAGCCGCTCGGCGGCCACCGAGCCCAGCACCACGGCCGGGTACCGCTCGGTGGCGGCGTCGAGGAACCGGCCGGCGGCCATCGTCGCCTGGAGGGTCGAGGCCAGCCCGGGCTGGGCCGCCCGGACGGCCAGGCCCCCCGTCTCGGTGGCCGGGATGTGGTCGGTCCGCCGCACCGTGGCCGACACCCGGGCGGTGGCCGCCGTCGACTGCACGGCCTCGACCCGGCCGATCATCCCCGGCGCCGTGGCCGGGAGCTTGGCGTCGGCCCCGAGCAGCGTCTGGCCGGCCTCGACGGTGAGGAGGTTGGTGCCGAGGGCGTCGAGCTCGGCCAGCAGGTTCGTGCGGCTGGAAGCCGAGATCCCGAGGACGGCCACCATGGCGGCGATCCCGAGGGCGATCCCGGCGGCCGACAGCGTCGACCGCAGCCGCCGGGTCCGCAGCCCCGAGGCGGCCAGGCCCAGCAGGCTCTGAGAGCGGGGGACGCCGCCCCCGAAGCGCCGGGCCATCACGCCGCCCTCCCGGGGAGGGTCTCGGCCTCGATCCGCCCGTCCCGCAGGAACACCCGCCGGCCGAGCCGCTCCGCCACCTCCCGGTCGTGGGTGATGACGGCGATCGTCGCCCCGCCGGCGTGGAGCTCGAGCAGCAGGTCGAGGATCCGGGTCCCGGAGGCGGAGTCGAGGTTCCCGGTCGGCTCGTCGGCCAGGACCAGCGCCGGCCGGCCCACCAGTGCCCGGGCGATGGCCACCCGCTGGCGCTCACCGCCCGACAGCTCGCCCGGCCGGTGCCCGAGCCGGTGCCCGAGCCCCACCCGCTCCAGCGCTTCGGCGGCCCGGGCCCGGCGGACCTCGAGGGGCAGGCCCCGGTCCCGGTACAGGAGGCCGGTGGCCACGTTGTCGAGCGCCGTCGAGCCCTCCAGGAGGAAGAACTGCTGGAACACGAAGCCGATGGTGCGGGCCCGCAGCCGGGACAGCTCGGTGTCGGAGCAGCCGGTGACGTCGCGACCTTCGATGCGGACGGCCCCGGCCGTCGGCCGGTCGAGCGTCCCCATCACGTGGAGCAGCGTCGACTTGCCCGACCCCGACGGCCCGACGATGGCCACCAGCTCCCCGGGGTGGATGGCCAGGTCGACCCGGTCGAGGGCCACCACCGGCGGGGAGCCGGGGTACTCCTTGGTCACGGCCTCGAGCTCGAGGACGGGCGGCGCCGGCCGGGCCGTGTCCACGGCGCTCATACCGGCACCACGACCTTCACGCCCGGCCGCAGCGCCGGGCTGCGGACCTCGACGGCGCCGTCGTCGAACAGGCCGGTCTCGACGGGCACGAGCTTGTGGTCGGCCTCGGTCTCGACGCCGTAGCCGCCGTCGGGCAGGGCCAGGAGGGCGCCGACCGGGACGGCCAGCACGTTCTCGGCCTTCTGGCGGGTGACGTAGACGTCGACGGGGGCGCCGTCGAGGCCGTCGGTGGCGCCGCCGGGGGCAACGGTGACGGCCACGTCGGAGTTGCCGCTTCCTCCGTTGCCGTTCCCGCTGCCGGTGGCCACCGCCCCGACCGCCGTGACGGTGCCGGGGATGCGCTTCCCGCTCGGGAGCCCGATCTCGACGGTGTCGCCGGCGGCCACGAGGCCCCGCTTGGCGGCGTCGACCTTCACGGTCACCACCGGGGCGGCGGGCGTGGCGGTGAGGACGGGTCCGCCGGGGACGGCGTCCTCTCCGAGGTGGCCGGTCTGGCTGGCGACGATGACCGGACCGGGCAGGAACACGGCCTCGCCGAGGTCGACGACGCCGTCCTGGTCGAGGCCGGCCGCCTTCTGCCACCGCTTGACGGCGTCGGTGGTGGCCGCCGTCCAGGCGTCACCGGTGCCGAGCCCGGCGGCGGTGGCGAAGCCGAGGGCCACGAGGTTCTGCTTCAGCTGCTTCACGTCGGGGCCGCTGGTGCCGGGTCCGAGCGGGCGCCAGGCCGGGCGGTCGCCGACCAGCAGCGGCACCCGGCGCCCGTCCACCTCGTAGAGCGCCTGGCCCCGGTCGACGGTCGAGCCGGCCGGCGCCAGCCAGGTCAGCGTGCCCCGGGTGCGGTTGACGACGTTGACGGCGTCGCCGTGGCCCAGCGTCCCGTCGAAGCGCTGCTGCTCGGCCAGGGTGCGGCGGGTGACCTCGGCCGAGCCGAGCTTCGGCCCGTCGCCGTTGTCGGCCTTGGCCCGCCCGCCGGGCAGGCCGGTGACGGCTAGGGCGCCGACGAGCACCAGCGCCGTGCCGGCGGCGGCCACCAGGCCCCGGCGGCCGATCACTTCCCGCTCCCGCCGCTCGGGGCGGCGCCGGCGCCGCCGAAGACCATGATGCCGCCGGCCTTGCCCCCGCCGGGGGTGTCGCCGGACAGCTTGCCGCCGCTGCTCACCGCCAGGCCGGGGCCGCCCTTGGCGCCCTTGGGCCCGAAGGCCGAGCCGCAGGCCTGCTGGGCCGCCTCGAACTTCGGGTCGGACGGGTCGATGCCGCTGTCGCCGTCGAGCTTCATCGTCGTGTGGCCCTCGCCGTCGAACGTCGGGTCGGGCATGTTCACGCCGTGCTCCCGCATGCAGCGGGAGAAGGCCAGCGCCTGGTCCTGCATCTCCTGCTGCTGCTTGGGCGACAGGTTCTGCGGTCCGGCGTCGCCGAGGAGCTTCTGGCAGGCGTCGTTGGCCGTCTTGAACGTGTCGGAGCCGGGGTCGGGGCCGTCGCCGGCGGCGCCGGCGTGGAACGTGACGACGCCGGGGCCGCCGCCCGAGGTGTCGGGATCGGGCATGTCGACGCCGTGGTCCCGCATGCAGCGGGCGAAGGCCAGCATGGCGTCTTCGGCCCTGGTCTTGGCCTTGGCGGCCGACTGGCCGGACGGGCCCCCTCCGGAGCCGGAGCAGGCGGCGCCGGCGCCGAGGCCGGCGACGACGAGGACGAGGGCGGGCAGCCGGCGGAACCGGCGGGGATGGACCATGGGGCGGACTCCTTCGTTGGTGCGGAAGCGATGACGAAGAGGTACGCCCCGGGCCGTAAAACCGTGGTAAGGCCCCGGCTTTATGGCGGCTTTACCCGGCGGGCGGCACCATGGCCTCGTGCGCGTGCTGGTCGTGGAGGACGAGGAGACCCTGGCCGACGCCATCGCCCGCGGCCTGCGCCGGGAGGGCATGGCCGTCGACGTGGCCGGCGACGGCGGCGTGGCCCTGGAGAAGGCCGCCACCAACGGCTACGACGTCGTCGTCCTCGACCGCGACCTCCCCGTCGTCCACGGCGACGAGGTCTGCCGGTCGCTGATCGCCGCGTCCCCGGCGCCGGGGGCGGCCGAGATCCCCCGCATCCTCATGCTGACCGCCGCCGGCGATCTCGACGACCGGGTCGCCGGGCTCATGCTCGGCGCCGACGACTACCTCGGCAAGCCCTTCGCCTTCGCCGAGCTGGTGGCCCGCATCCGGGCGCTGTCCCGGCGGGGGTCGCTGGCGGTCAAGCCCGTCCTCGAAGTGGGCGACGTCGTCCTCGACCCCGCTCGCCACTACGTCACCCGGGCCGGCCGGCCCCTGCCCGTCACCCGCAAGGAGCTGGCGGTGCTGGAGGTGCTCCTCCGGGCCGGCGGGGCGGTGGTCAGCGCCGAGCAACTGCTGGAGCGGGTCTGGGACGAGCACGCCGATCCCTTCACCAACACCATCCGGGTGACGGTGATGAACCTGCGGCGCAAGCTCGGCGACCCGCCGGTCATCGAGACCGTGGTCGGCTCCGGCTACCGCATCGTGGCGCCGTGACCGTCAAGCCCACCGTCCGGCTGAAGTTGACGATGGCCTACGGCGGGCTGTTCCTCCTGGCCGGGGCCATCCTCCTCACGCTCAACTACGCCCTGGTCCGCACCAGCCTCGGACGGTCGGCGCCCACCGTGGGCGTGACCTTCAGCGCTCCGGCCACCGTCGGCGTCGGCGGGCTCCCCGCCGGCCAGGAGGGCCAGATCTTCGTCGGGTCGCCCGGGGTGGCCAAGCCCGGAGTCGTGCTGCCCGAGCCGGTGACGCCGGACGGGCGCAAGGTGTCCGACGTCCTGAAGGACCTCACCACCTCCTACCGCAACAAGACGCTCCACGAGCTGGTGGTGAAGTCGCTCCAGGCCCTCGGGCTCATGGCGCTGGTGTCGGCCGGATTCGGGTGGGGCCTGGCCGGCCGGGTCCTGTCGCCGCTGCACCGCATGACGGCCACCGCCCGCCGCCTGTCGGACGAGAACCTCCACGAGCGCATCGCCCTCGACGGGCCCGACGACGAGCTGAAGGAGCTGGCCGACACCTTCGACGCCATGCTCGGCCGGCTGGAGTCGGCCTTCGAGAGCCAGAAACGGTTCGTGGCCAACGCCTCCCACGAGCTGCGCACCCCGCTGTCGATCATCCGCACCGAGGTCGACGTGGCGCTGGCCGACCCCGACGCCGGCCCCGACGAGCTGCGCCGGATGGCCGAGGTCGTCCGCCGGGCCACCGAGCGGTCCGACGCCCTGATCGACGGGTTGCTGGTGCTGGCCCGGTCCGACCGGGGGCCGGGCGCCCGGACGCCGGTCGACCTGGCCGCCCTGGCCGAGGAGGCCCTGGCCCAGGCGTCGCCGGAAGCGGCGACGGCCGGGGTCGTCACCGCCGGCCGGTTCGACCCGGCGCCGACGGCCGGCGACGACGCGCTGCTCGGCCGTCTGGCCGGAAACCTGATCGAGAACGCCATCCGTCACAACGAGCCCGGCGGGCGCGTCGACGTCGTCACCGGTCCGGCGGCGGCCTCCGGGGGCTCCGCCGGCGAGGTCCGCCTGGCGGTGACCAACACCGGCCCGGTGATCGATCCGGCCGACGTCGACGCGCTGTTCGAGCCCTTCCGCCGCCTCGGCGCCGACCGCCTGGCGGGCCGGGGCGCCGGTCTGGGCCTGTCGATCGTGCGGTCGGTCGCCGCCGCCCACAACGGCCGCGTCACCGCCCGGCCCCGTCCCGGCGGCGGTCTGGTCGTGGAGGTCTTCCTGCCCCGGTCCGCCTGACCGCTGTCCGATCTGTAACTGCCTGTCCGTTTCCGGGACTTCCCAGGGGGGGAAAGACTTCCAGGACTGTTGGATCGGCAGTGGCAGTGGAGAAGGGGGACGTCAATGCGCACGGTTCGCATCGCCTTGCTGGGGATGGCGGTCGCGGCGTCGGCGGTGTTGCCGACGGCGGTCGCCCACGCGTCCAACGACCCGAACTTCAAGAACCAGTGGGCCCTGGGCCGCATCGGCGCCGAGAAGGCCTGGACCCGCACGACCGGCCGCGGTGTCCGGATCGGGATCGTCGACACCGGCGTCGACCTCGACCACGAGGACCTCGCCGGCAAGGTCGTCGAGTCGGTCAGCTGCGTCGGCTCGGGCGGCGACCAGGCCAAGTGCAAGGGCAGCGCCCAGGACGACCAGGGCCACGGCACCCACGTGGCCGGGATCGCCGCCGCCATCAAGGACAACGGCAAGGGGATCGCCGGCGTCGCCCCCGACGCCCAGCTGGTCGTGGCCAAGGTGCTCGGCTCCCAGGGCACCGGCCAGGGCTCCGACGTGATCGGCGGCATCAAGTGGGTCGTCGACCACGGCGCCAAGGTCGTCAACCTGTCGCTCGGCGACCCGGCCCAGCTCGTCGGCGCTCTGATCAGCGAGAACGAGCTGAAGGAGGGCGTGGACTACGCCTGGGGCCACGGCGCCATCCCGGTCATCGCCGCCGGCAACTCCAACACCGGCGGCCTTGGCCTCGAGGGCTCGAACTACGGCGACATGAACGCCATCATCGTCGGCGCCACCGGTCCCGACGACCAGCCGAGCAGCTACTCCACGTCGACCGGCGGGGCCAAGTGGGCGGTGGCCGCCCCGGGCGGTGCCGCCGACTCCAAGAAGACCGACGACATCTTCTCGACGTTCTGGATCAGCGGCCAGAAGAACGCCTACACCTACCTGGCCGGCACGTCGATGGCCGCCCCCCACGTCACCGGCGCCATCGCCCTGCTGCTGGCCGAGGGCTTCAACCAGCAGACGGCCGTGCAGCGCCTGCTCGACACCACCGACAAGGTCGGCTGCGAAGCCAACAGCCAGACCTGCCGGGGCCGCATCAACGTCGACCGGGCCACCGCCAAGTAGCCCATCTAACGTTCGCTGGCGAACCCCGGCCTTTGGCGTTTGGGCCGGGGTTCGCCGGTCTCCAGGTACTGCGACAGGGCCTGGAGGCGGTCGTCCCACTGGGCGCCGATGTCGGCCATCCAGGTGACGGCGTCGGCCAGCGGGCGGGGCGTGAAGGAGAACCGGGTCTCGCGGCCCTGGCGGTCGGAGGTCACCAGGCCGGCCTCGGCCAGGGTGGCCAGGTGCTTGGCCACCGCCTGGCGGGTGACGGGGAGCTCGCCGGCAAGTTCGGTGGCGGTGGCCGGGCCGCCCTCGGCCAGGCGGCGCACGACGGCCCGGCGGGTGGGGTCGGCCAGCGCCTCGAACACGTCGCGGGTCATCGGCCGGCCACCGCCAGCGCCGACGGCCGGGCCGGCGCCGGGGCCGGCGGGTGCTCGACGACGGTGAGCCGCGTCCGCCCGTCGCCGGCCGGCTCGAGCCGGAACCCGACCCCGCCCGAGGTGGCCGCCGGCTCGTCGTCGGGGCCCCACAGGAAGCCGATCCGGCGGGACGGGGGCAGCCAGCGGATCTCCAGGTGCCGCAACGGGTCGAGGTCGACGATGACCCCCCGGCGGGGCCGCCCGCCCTCGGCCACCACGACCTGGCCGCCGGGGAAGGGGTCGATGTCGACGTCGCCTCCGAGCCAGGCCGATAGCGCCCCGGCGTCGGTCAGCGCCGCCCACACCGCCTCCACCGGAGCGTCCAGCACGACGCTCCGGCGGACCGCGCCGATCTCTTCGTCGCCCGTCCCCGCCGCGGCCATCGTCATCGTCCGTCCTCCTCGGTGCAGATCTCCCCGGCCCGGCCGGGCTATGTGCAACCTTACAGTTGCGCGTCCGCTACGATGATGTGCAACTCGTTGGTTGCATTGTACTGGAGGATCCATGCTGGCCGAACCCACCGAACCCCGCCCGACGCCGGCCGTTCCCGGGACGCCCGTCCCCGGCTTCGCCGTTCCCCTCGACGGCCCCGGCCCGGCGCTGGCCGGCCGGCTGCTCGACGCCCGCATCGTGGTCGTCGGCGGCCAGATCGACGACGCCCTGGCCAACGCCGTCTGCTCCCAGCTGCTGGTGCTCGACGCCGTCGACCCCGGCCGCGACATCGCGCTCTACATCAACTCGCCGGGCGGCTCGGTCGACGCCGGGTTCGCCATCTACGACACGATGCGCTCCCTCGACAGCGACGTGGTGACCGTGGCCATGGGGCTGGCCGCCTCGATGGGGCAGTTCCTGCTGGTGGGGGGCACGGCCGGCAAGCGCTACGCCCTGCGCCACTCCCAGATCCTCATGCACCAGCCGCTGGGGCAGATGTCGGGGACAGCCAGCGACATCCTCGTCCACGCCGACCACGTCGCCTACCTGCGGCGGCTGATGGCCGAGCGGATCGCCTTCCACACCGGCCAGCCGCAGGAGCGGATCGTGGCCGACTTCGACCGCGACCGGTGGTTCACGGCCGAGGAGGCCCGGGACTACGGGATGGTCGACGTGGTCCTCGACCACCGCTCGCAGCTCCCGTCGCGACGGACGGCGCTCAAAACGGCCGGTTGACTGTCACAGGGCCCGGCTACGGTCGGACCGTATGAGCTTTCCGGGTCCCGACGAGCTGGGGCGGGGGCTGGTGGTGCTGCCGGGGTCGGTGGTGCCGCCGGCCTTCGCCGAGGCGGTGCGCGTCACCATCGACGACGCGGTGCTGGCGTCGCCGCCGGCCACGGCGGCGCTGGCCGCCGAGCTGCACGAGGCGTGGGCGGAGCGGCGCCGGGTGGTGGTCGAGCTCGGCGTGTCGCCCGACGCGCTGCGCGAGCCCGAGGCGGAGCGCCGCCCGCCCTACGAGCTCGACCCCGGGTTCACCTTCGAACGGGAGCGGCTCCAGTGGCTGGTCTGGGCCAACACCTATGACGCCCGCAAACCGGGCGATCCGATCTGGTGGCACGGGGTGCGGGCCTCCCGGATCGGCGCCACCCTCGGCGGCCCCGCCGACGTGACCCTGCCCGACGGCACGCCCGCCTGGTGCGACGGCGGCCCCCGGCGCCCGGTCGGGCCCGGCGGGCCGGTGGGCCCGAGCGGACCGGTGGGCCCGGGCGGGCCGGTCGGGCCCGGGGGCCCGGTGGGGCCGGGAGGTCCCGGAGGGGCGGGAGGTCCCGGGGGGCCGGGCGCAACCGGTTGCGCGGCGGCGGCGTCGACGGCCGTCGATGCGCCGGGCGCGCAACCGGTTGCGGTGGTGCACCGGGACTCGATCGACGCCGGGCTGCTCACCCCGGTCCGCTTCGCCGCGCCGGCGGCGGAGCTGGCGCCCGACCAGCTGGCGGCGGTGGCCCACCCGGGCGGGCCGGCCCGGATCATCGCCCCGGCCGGGTCGGGCAAGACCCGGGTGCTGACCGAGCGGATCCGCCACCTGCTGGTCGACCGCGGGTACGAGCCGCGGCTGGTCACGGCCGTCGCCTACAACGTCATGGCCGCCGAGCAGCTCCGGGAGCGGACGGCCGGGTTCACCCCGACCATCCGCACGCTCAACTCGCTCGGCCTCAACATCTGCTCCCGGCGGGGCGACTGGCGCGTGGCCGAAGAGCCGTTCTGCCGGGAGGTGCTGTCGGGCCTGGTGAAGACGGCCCGCAAGGTCGGCACCGACCCGCTGGCGCCGTACCTCGACGCCCTGGCCACCATCCGGCTCGGCCTGGTGCCGCCGGAGAAGGCCGAGGACTTCCACCCCGACGCCGCCGGGATCGCCGCCGCCTTCCCCGCCTACCGGGCCGCCCTCCACGACGCCGGCCGGCTCGACTTCGACGAGCAGATCTACCACGCCGTCGAGCTGCTGCTGAGCGACCCGGCGCTGCGGGCCGAGGTCCGGGCCGAGGCCCGCACGCTGCTCGTCGACGAGTTCCAGGACCTGACGCCCGCCCACCTCCTGCTCATCCGGCTCATCGCCGGTCCGGCGGCCGACGTGTTCGGCGTGGGCGACGACGACCAGGTGATCTACGGCTACGCCGGCGCCGACCCCGGCTTCCTCATCGACTACGGCCGCTATTTCCCCGGGGCCGCCACCTACGACCTCCAGGTCAACTACCGCTGCCCCCCGGCCGTCGTCGACGCCGCCCGCAATCTCTTGAGCCACAACCGCCGGCGCATCGCCAAGACAATCCACGCCGCCCCCGGGCGGGAGCCGACCGACGCCCTCGTCGTCCGGGCCGTGGCCAACGACGAGATGGGGCCGACGACCGTGGAGCTCGTCCGGGAGTGGGCCGGTCAGGGGGTCGGCTACGGCGACATCGCCGTCCTCACCCGGGTGAACTCGTCGCTGCTGCCGGTGCAGCTGCTCCTGGCCCAGGCGGGGATCCCGTACCGGGCGGCGGTCGGGCCGTGGATCCTGGAGCGGGCGGGCACGGCGGCGGCGCTGGCCTATCTGCGGATCGCCGCCGACCCCGACCACATCACCCGGGCCGACGTGCGGGCCACGGTCCGGCGCCCGTCGCGGAAGATCTCGCCCAAGGCCATCGACATGCTGGCCCGCGACGCCGTGACCTCGCTGCGCAAGATCCGGGGCCTGGCCGAGTGGCTGGCCGACAAGGACGCCTTCGTCAAAGACGTCGACCGCGTCGAGACCTACGCCGCCGACCTCGACGCGCTGGTCGGGCGGTTCGGGGATGCCGCCGCCACCACCGCCGAGCTGCTGCGCTTCATCGGCGAGACGATCGGGCTCGGCGAGGCGATGGACACGCTCGACGCCAGCAAGGGCGCCCTCGACCGCTCCAGCAACGGCGACGATCTCGCCGCCCTCCTCCAGGTGGCCCACCTCCACCCCGATGCCGCCACCTTCGAACGGTGGCTGCACGACGCCCTGGGGGGCGGCCGGCCCGGCGCCGCCGACGGCGCACCGGAGCCGGCCGGCGTGCACCTGGCCACCGTCCACCGCGTCAAGGGCCGGGAGTGGTCCCGGGTCGTGGTGTACGGCGCCGACGCCGGGCTGTTCCCGCACCGCCTGTCGGGCGACGACGAGGAGGAGCGGCGCATCTTCCACGTCGGCATCACCCGGGCCCGGGAGCGGGCCGTGGTCCTGGCCGACGCCGCCGGGCCGTCACCGTTCGTCGACGAGCTGGGCCGCGCCGCGCCACCCCGGCCGGCGCTCGACCCGTCCGACCCCAACCCGTTCCGGAAACTGACGATGCCCGCTCCGCCGGCGGCCGCCGGCCGGGCGGCGGGGCGCAGCGCGGCCAAGGCCAAGGCGGCCGACAGCGGCGAACCGGGCCTCGCCGCCGTGGCCGGCGCCGAGATCGTGCTGGCCGGCGGCCTGCGGGCCACGATCGCCGAGGTGCGCCGGGGCGAGGTCCTCGTCGAGACCGCCACCGGCTCGACCGTCGTCGGCTACGGCGCGGCCATCAAGGCCGGCGGCGAGAACGTCCGCCTGGTGGCGCCCGACGACCGGGTGGCCGCCTCGGTGGCCGCCCTCAAGGCCTGGCGGACGGCGCTGGCCAGGGAGGAGGGCAAGCCCCCCTACGTGTACCTGTCCGATGCCCACATCACCGGCATCGCCGAACGGGACCCCGACACCCTCGACCGCCTGGCCCGCTGCAAGGGCATCGGCCCGAACAAGCTCGACGCCTACGGCGAGACGATCCTCGCCCTCCTGGCCGAAGCCTGACCTGCTCCGGCGGGGAACTCCCGCGTCCTACAGGTAGCCGCCGGGGGTCAGGGCGGGGCTGACGGCCCGGTCGTCGACGGGGGGCAGCTCGCCGTCGCGGGTGTCGAAGAGCGTCTGGCCGCCATGGAGGGCCACGAGCTCGGGGCCGAGACGTTCGGCGGCGCCGGCCAGGAGGTGGCAGGCGAAGTGCATCTCCCGGGCGTCGAGGGTCTCGGCCACCAGCTCGGTGGCCAGCACGACCTTGTCGTCGGTGTGGAAGACCCGCAGGCCGATCCCGCTGGCGTTGAGCCCGTTGAGCGTGTCGAGCAACGCCGCCGTCTTCTCGACGCCGACGACGACCGGCGACCACATCCGGACCAGCGTCGGCTCGTACTCCACGATCTCGACGATGAACCCGCTGGTGTTGACCCGCACGTGGTAGCGGCCCTCGTCGTCGGTGGCGACGGCCGGGGCCTCGAGCCACTGTCCGATGAGCCGCTCGATGTACGGGCGGATGATCTCGCTGCGCATGGCCGGTCCCCCTTGGCTCGTCAGATAGGGGACATATCGGCGCGGGCCGCCGGCCGCTTGAGCGCCGGCCGCTCGAGCGCCGGGCGCTTACGAGCCGGTTACCTCGTAGCGCATAGGTTCGCCGGGGATGGCCCGGAGGACGCCGCGGCGTTCCAGGGCCCGGATGTGGGCCATGGCCTCGGCCACCGCCATCCGGCGCATGAAGCCTTCGATGCGGTCCCAGGAGCGGGACCACTTCATGCAGCCGGCCACCTGCCAGGCGGTGTCGCGCCCGGCCCGGACGGCGTCGACGACTTCGGCGAAGCGGTGCTCGTGGTGCTCCTGCAGCTCGGCCAGGCGGGCGCCGAGGCCGACGAAGCGGTGCTCGTGGGCGGGAAGCGCCTCGCCGGTGTCGTAGGGCGCCAGCTTGTCGAGCGAGCGGAGAAAGTCGCCGAGGGGGTCGTCGCCGGCCTGGGGATGCAGGCCGATGTTGGGCGTGATCCGGGGCAGGACGTGGTCGCCGGTCAGCATCAGCCGGTGCC
>Ga0070741_10004837_pt1 | contig 30919 bp, 24 predicted proteins | sample Coa_R1_4_FD_66440 | JGI IMG/M metagenome (GOLD analysis project Ga0070741, IMG submission 66440) | Surface soil microbial communities from Centralia Pennsylvania, which are recovering from an underground coalmine fire - Coalmine... | ecosystem: Environmental > Terrestrial > Soil > Unclassified ... | reverse complement strand
GCTTTTCGGTTTGCAGACACGGACGTAAAAAATGTTTTCCTTTGTGGTATCGTTACTCCACAATCTTGTTACAGTCGAGCAGCAAAAATGAGCAAAAAGCTTGCGCCGCCTGGGATAACTGTTTATCTTCACGCATAATCAAACTCAGTTGAGGATGTAAATCCAGATCGAAGAGGGGTACACGCACCAGGCTGCCATTTGCCAGTTCACGCTGGACCGTGAGAGCAGAAATGATGGCAGCCCCCACACCGCTCATGACCATTTGCTTGATGGCCTCTATGTTTGGCAGTGTCAACAAAGGCCGTACACGCACGCCATGAAGCTGTAGCCTGTTCTCAATGACTTCACGAATACCACTTCCCGGCTCACGCAATAGCAATTCTGCATCAGCTAACATATCTGGCTGGACTATGTCCTGTTTACTCCACCTGTGGTCAGGCGCTACCACCAGAATCAGTTCATCATGAGCGAACGGCTGCACTTTTAACAGCGGCGGCAGCTTTGCAACATCACCCTCCACTAGACCAAAATCCAGGGACCAGTTGAGCGTTCCTTCGATAATTTCATGTGAGTTCAGGATAGCAATGTTGAGCCTCACCTGAGGAAAACGCGCCAGGAAGCGTGCGACGACAGGAGGCAACAGGTAAACGCCAGCCGTCGTGTTGGCTGCAAGCGTCACCTCCCCTACATCCCCATTACGGAGCGTTCCTAACGCCTCCTCCATCTCCCGTTCAAGGGCAAATATCTTGTACGCATATTCCTGCAAGACCCGCCCTGCATGGGTCAGAACAATACGTCTCCCCTGGCGCTCTACCAGCTTGAGCTGCACCTCATGTTCCAAACTGGAAATGGTTTTGGTGACCGCAGGCTGGCTCAAGCCCAATTCCTCTGACGCACGCGTAATATGTTCAAACTCGGCAACCTTTAAAAATACCCGCAAATTTTGCAGATTCATCTTCTTCTCCAAATATATCCGTTTCCAGGCTCAGGAGAATGGTTCCAGGATAGATGTGAGCAATCAAGCTTTCTTCCAATAATACCAAAAAACCCAGCGTTTTTGCTATCACCATGACTATTTTTTTTATCCAGAGAGCGATATTTTTATGTACAACTCTCTTCATTTTGCCGATAAATCATAATACCTAGTAATTCTAATGATAACTTTTATTCATAATATGAATTTATGGAATGATAAAAATAACTTGAAAGAATGAGTTAAATATGTTACTGTCTTTAGTGAGACAGAGGTGCGTAGGTGAAATCAATGTAGATACTACGATAGTGTTTCTCTGACCTTTCAATTGACACAAGGAGAATTTGATGAAAAAGTCCTCACTGCATCTCTTTTACAGCACGACGATTCTGACCTTTCTCGTGTTCATGTTCGCGGCGTGCGGCAACGGTAACACCTCTATTAGTAGCAATGGATCATCTCTTACCGTTCATCTTGGCTATTTTCCAAACCTGACCCACGCCGTCGCACTCGTGGGCGTGGCGCGCGGCACCTTTCAACAAGCACTTGGACCAAACGTCACGCTGGATACCAAAACATTTAATGCCGGACCAGCCTTGATAGAGGCCCTTTTCGCCGGCGATATCGATATCGGCTATGTCGGCCCCAACCCGGCAATCAACGGCTATGTCAAGAGTAAAGGACAGGCGCTGCGCATTATCGCAGGAGCATCCAGCGGCGGGGCGCTCTTTATCGTCCGCCCAGGTGCCCACATTGAAACCCCGCAAGACTTGAACGGCAAAAAATTTGCGACACCTCAACTTGGGGGGACACAAGACGTATCATTACGCTTCTACCTGCAACAGCATGGCTTGAAGACCACCGATAAAGGCGGAACGGTGCAAATTATTCCTACCGATAACGCTAATATCATCACCCTGTTCAAGCAAGGTCAGATCGATGGCGCATGGGTTCCCGAACCCTATGCTTCACGGCTGATAGTCGAAGCGCGAGGGACCGTTTTCGTCGATGAACGCATGCTCTGGCCCGACAATAAGTTTGTTACAACCAATGTCGTTGTCCGTAAGCAATTCCTTGATCAGCATCCTGATCTGGTAGCAAAGTTTCTCCAGGCTCATGTAGAAGTGGTTCAGTCTATCAATAGCGACCCCAGTGGCGCCCAACAAACGATCAATGACGAACTGAAGCAACTCACAGGCCAGGGCTTAGCTCCCCAGGTCATCGATCTGGCATTCAAGAATCTTGATATTACCTACGATCCACTCGCGTCAACGCTTTTCAAAGCCGCAGATAGCGCCTATGCGCTTGGTTTTCTGGGAAGCAGCAAACCTGATCTCAAAGGCATCTATGCTCTCGGCCCGCTCAACAGCGTACTGACAAGCAAGGGATTACCTGTGGTTGCAGCAGCATAAGAGGAAATGAAAAGATGGCAAAAGCGAACATATCCCAACAACTCAAGCGCGCAAGTGAGTCCACCCGCATACCGGCCAGCGGCGGCAATTCCTTGCGCATCGAGGGGGTGAGCAAGATTTTTACCAACGGCGGACGGAGCGTTGAAGCGCTGCGTCCTATCGATCTGGAGGTTGCAGCAGGCGAGTTTGTTTGTTTCCTGGGTCCCAGTGGCTGTGGCAAGTCCACCTTGCTGAGCATCATTGCGGGCCTGGAGAGCGCGAGCAGCGGCAAAGTCTGGGCTCATGAGCAGGAGGTAACCGGTCCTGCTACGGATCGCATTCTTCTGTTCCAGGAGGCGGCCCTGTTTCCCTGGCTCGATGTGCAACACAACATTGAATTTGGCTTACGCCTGGCAGGTTTGCCGATGTCCCAACGCAAAGACATTGTCGAAAAAATGATCAGGACGGTGCATCTCAACGGCTTCGAGCACAGTTACATTCACCAGCTTTCTGGCGGCATGCGTCAGCGCGTAGCAATCGCGCGCGCACTGGCTATCAATCCAGCAGTACTGTTGATGGACGAGCCATTTGGCGCCCTGGATGCGCTGACACGAGACCGTTTACACAGCGAGCTGGAAGCGATCTGGTCTGCAACGAACAAAACTATCGTCTTCGTGACGCATAATGTGCGCGAGGCCGTTGCCCTCGGAGATAGGGTCATCGTTTTCTCGCCACGTCCTGGACGCATTCTACACGAATTCCGCATTGATCTCCCGCGTCCACGCAGCCTGGAAAATCACCAACTGGTGGATTACGCAGCCGAGATCTTGCAGGTCCTCAAAAGCGGAATGACAGCGAGCGAGGAGGGCGAAAATGGCACAGGCCATTAAGCTCACCAAATCGCGTTCGGGAACGCGCTGGTGGGCGAAAACAACACGCCAGGTACTCTTCTATGTGTTACTACTCGTAATATGGGAGCTACTGGCCCGCAGCGGCATCTGGCCTGATTACCTGTTTGTGGGACCGCTTGCCGTAGCCAGCAGGATTGCCCAGGGCTTTCAAGATGGCACATTTATGACGGCCATTCTGGTGAGCCTGAGTCGCCTGCTGATCGGATACGGTATTTCGCTGATTGTAGGGGTCGCGCTTGGTCTACTGATTGGACGCAATCGTTACGCTGAGGAAACGCTGGGCTCGCTGGTACTGGGTCTGCAAGCCTTACCGAGCGTCTGCTGGATTCCGCTTGCCATTCTCTGGTTACACGCCAGCGAGCAGGCCATGATCTTTGTTGTTGTCATGGGAGCTTTGTTTTCGATCACGCTTGGCGTAGATGCCGGGGTGAAAAACACTCCTCCACTCTACCTCAAAGCTGCCCGCAATATGGGAGCCAGCGGCGTTGCCCTTGCGGCACGGGTGATTCTTCCGGCGGCGCTCCCAGCCATTCTGACAGGCTTAAAGCAGGGCTGGACCTTCGCCTGGCGTTCACTAATGGCGGCAGAATTAATCTATATCACGGTCAGTCTTGGCGGCCTGCTCGAAACCGGACGCGACCTCAACGATATCTCCCAGATGTTTGCCATCATGCTGATCATTATCATTATAGGAGTAGCTATTGATGGAGGTATCTTTGGACCGCTGGAGCGCCTGGTGCGCAGGCGCTGGGGGTTAGCGGAATGATTGCGCTGCTCTCAGCGAGAACAGCAGGACAACCGCGAGGGATTGCCCCTACCCAGACGTTCCCGCGTTGGGCAAGGTCATCGCAGGCGGTCAGGGCAACCTCCCCAGGATTGGCACGATGATGGAGACGGCAGGGCGATCACACGGACGCGATGATGCGGGTCGGGACGGGCGTGGTGGGCAGCAGGACGAATGGCTAGGGGCAATCCCTCGCGGTTGCCCTGCTCGGACGCGATCTTGCTCTCTGTCGCAGCGCGTCCACACTCTGAGCAAGCGATCTTGCGGCAGACTCTACTTCTTGCGTCGTTGACCAGCGCCCCAGGGTCAGGCGCAAGGCTCCCAGCGCCCGCTCGCGCGATAAGCCCATCGCCAGCAACACCGTGGACGGCTCCGTACTCCCCTCATGGCAGGCAGAACCGGTCGAGCTGGCAATTGCCGGAGTGGCTGCAAGCACTTCTTCGCCAACGACACCGTCAATACTGACATTCAATGTGTTAGGCAGCCGTTCGACTGGATGCCCGTTCAGATGAACCGTCCCCGGCAAGTATCGCTCAAGCAGAGCATGCAGGTGATCGCGCAAGGCTTGCTGATGGTGCAGGCCGGCTGCAAGCTGTTCAAATGCCAGGGCGGCAGCGGCCCCCAACGCCACTATAAAAGCTGTATTCTCTGTCCCTGCCCTACGTCCCGCTTCCTGACCTCCGCCATAAATGGCCGGCTCCAGTCGCAGCCCTCGCCGGACATAGAGCGCACCGATGCCTTTAGGGGCATAGAGCTTATGGCCCGCCACCGTCAACAAATCGACCCCAAGCGCGGCAACATCGACCGCTATCTTGCCAACGGATTGGGAGGCATCCGTGTGCATCAACGCACCATGTTGATGGGCAATCTCTGCGATTGCGGCAATGGGTTGCAGCGTTCCCGTCTCATTGTTCGCATGCATTATAGTCACCAGCGTCGTCTCGCCATCAATCGCCGCTGCCACATCCGCCGGATTGACCCGTCCATCCCCATCCACAGGTACATAAGTGACGCGAAACCCATGCCAGCGTTCCAGCGCCTGACAGACACGCAAGACCGCAGGATGTTCAGTTACCTGGGTGATGATATGGGTACCTCTCTCCTGAGAGGCCAGCGCCGCGCCACGAATTGCCAGGGTATCACTCTCCGAGCCACAGCCAGTAAAAACAATCTCATCGGACGCGCAATGCAATAAGCGCGCCACCTGTTCTCTTGCTCCCTGGATCGCTTGATGGGTGGTCTGCCCATAAAAATGCGCACTCGAAGGATTGCCAAAGTGGCTTGCGAGATAGGGCAGCATGGCATCGACCACGCGCGGATCGACGGGTGTGGTCGCGTTATAATCTAAATAAATGGGATTGCCTTGCAACCCTGGATGCGACGAAGACATACTTCCTCCACCAACAGTAATGGCTCTCACTATAGAGGAAAAGGAACCATTTTTCAAGGGCGTCGAGAAACAGTAAAAAGAGAGACTCCTGTCCTTGAACAGAAGTCTCTCTTTTTGCTCTAACTATACGCTAAACTTGGCAGCAAGCTCGCGCGCGGTTGGCTCGACCAGGACGGAGCCATCGGGGAAGACAATGGTCGGCACGCTTTTGGCGCCCTTATTCACCCGCACAACGAGTTCGGCTGCGCTTTCATCCTCTTCAATATTGATGTATTCGTAGGGGATGCCATGCGAGTCGAGCCAGCGCTTCGCAAAACGGCAATCTCCACACCAGGTGGTTGCATACATCTTAATCTTTTCAGCAGTTTGCGGTGATTGTATCGTGGATTCTGCCACAAATAGCTCCTTAGTACATTTTCACTTGATATCTTCGGATTTGATGCCTATACTACTCTCAAAGAGGGATGGGAGCCAAATGGCCATCTCGACCCGCTTGAGGGTACTGAAAGGTCTGTATGCTATAACACGCCACAAAGGTATTCTATTCCCTCTCTCACTACTTCCCAGCCTGCTTCTGCTCCATCCACCCCTGGCGTTTTAGAGTGTCTCTGATCCTGAGGGTTTCATACATGGCCTAACCTTCAGCCGAGGCTGGCGTGGGCTTGTTGATGCGCTCCAGCATCACGTCGAGAAAACGTTTGCCGCCGCTGACAATCAGCGAAGGGTTACGCGCCAGTATCCCCATCACCAGGCCAGCACTGAAATCGCCGCGCAGAGCCTGTGCCATCTGATCGGGCGTCAGGCGCTGCATTAAATCGAGGGAGTTATCCCATTGTAGGTCGTTATAGGTCGAGATACGCTTGTTAATCATGTAGGCGATATCCATATCACGCCCGAAACGGGCGCGCCATTGCTTATCAAAACGCGCCAGAAATGTCGCAGACGTATCGCCAGCTTTGACGGCCTCCGCAGCGACCTGCCCTCCCATTCGCCCTGAGTAAATCGCGAAACGAATGCCCTCCCCGACCAGCGTTGAGCCCTGGCCGCCCGCATCTCCAACCAGCAGCAAGCCGTCACGCGAAAATCGTTCAAGAGGGGCTTCCGAGGGAAACAGCCCTGTATGATATTCTATCGGGCTGGCCCCTTTGAATTTCTCGCTCAACTGAGGAATATCATGCATAATGCGCTCCAGATACACACGCGCATCCTCATCGCAGTCAGGATGAATCACGCCCACACCCAGACGCACGCGTCCCTTTCCTCGCGGAAAGATCCAGGCGTAGCCGCGAGGAGCGAAAGAGCTGCCCATAATTAAATAAAGCTCATCCTGTGGATAGTTGGGGGCATACAGATCGTACTCGGCTCCATAGCCATAGCGGTGAAACGCAGCGCCCATGCCTGCACGCACGCCGACATGGCGGGAGAAACCGCTGGCATCGATAGTCACGGCTGAACGCAGTTTCACTCGTTCGCCGACGTGGTTTTTCGCTGTGACGCCCACAATGCGACCATCCTCCAGCAGCGTTTGCTCAACCGTATGTCGCATCCGCAGCGTGGCGCCCGCCGCAATGGCGCGCTGGGCCAGATGTTGATAGAGTCCGCGCACGTCCACAACGCAGGCCACCGCCGGATCGTAATGCAGGGAAACCTCGCGCTGCGGAGAAAGAAAAACAACGTTCGTAATCGGATGATAGAGATGCTCTGGCACTGATAGGGCCTGCATATCACTGATCCAACTGCCGCCGCTGGTATGGATCGGATAGCCAATCTCGTTCTGCCGCTCTAGCACAAGCACACGTACACCTTGTTTCGCCGCAGACTCGGCAGCCGCCAGCCCCGCCGGCCCACCACCCACAATTAACACATTATAATCGTCTGGCATGGAATTCCTTCTGTTCAGGAGAGTTTGGCGAGCAGGGTTGGCGGGCTAAAAATAGCGCGTTTCCTCTCTGCTTCCCGGTTATTATAGAGCATTAATCGATTACCGTCTACTGCCTCGCTACTGCCAGCATGAGATGGTGATATAATCTCTGAGCAATCCCCCAATGCAATGGTTGGATATAGCCTGGAGGTAGAACGCTTCTGGAATATGGTGCTAGAAACCCTTTTGTCCTACTAAAACTACCAACTTCCTTCTAACTTTGTCACAGTTCCAGGTATGTTGTGCCACCCATTAGCGCGTGGAGTCCTGAAACTTTTCTGCATAGCGGCGCGTGAAAGCGAATAGGATACCTGATAAAAACTGAAAGTAGGAGTGAGAACATGGTCCGCTGGAGTCAGGAGAACATTCATAAACATATGCAGGTCTCTTCATCTGATTCTCAACCCCTCGGCAAAGTTGCTGAGGTCTATGAAGATTCTTTCCTGATCCACGAAGGGGTGCTTCTCAAAAAAAAGCGGTATATCCCTTATAGCGCCATCGCGAATGTCAATGGAGATCAGGTACAGTTGTCAATGAGCGCAGATGAAGTCAACGAAAAGGAATGGGAGGTCCGCCCAGATTACGAAGACCACCTGGGCGATCCGCTGCAACTTTTCTACGACCGCGGTCATGGCATACATGATCCTTTCGACGAAACGAATCCTGATCGAACATAGCAATTACCTCTACCTACTGAGACAGCAGTCAGCGTCCAGGTAATGGGACTTCATTCAGCAATGTACTCATAATTATGCAGAATTTATTAGTTATATATTTACATCCAGTAATTGATGTGAAGAGAAAGGATGTACCTAAAACTTTCTATCCAACGATAGCGTATATAAAGCAAGCACACATAGGGGAAGATAAGGTTAGAACCTGATCGTATTTAAGGTAATCACCCGATGTTATGGCCCCGGTCCATTCTTTAAAATAGAGGAAAAGAAAGAAGAGAAATGGACACGTACACATCGGCATAAACGTGCAACACAGCCTGTTAAAGCTGACCACGAGGCCATATGGGGCCGACGCTGATTTTGTCGGTAAGTTTCCTGAAGGGAGCGTGGAGTCATGGCAATTGTTGATTCTGTCAGTGACGACCTTAGAACCATGCCAGCCACAAATTTTACGACGTTGGACAGGCTTCCTAGCGTCATCGCGTCTGAGTTCAATATAGAGTTGGATAGACATATGCCAGGGCGCACTATTGAGCCCCTGCTCGGTGAGGATGAGATTGCAGATACGCTCATCGATGAAGAAGACGAAGATGGGGATGATGATGCCCTGGAGGATGCCCCCACAAGAAAAGCAGATACCTCATCGATCAAACACGCGACGGGCGCTGAAGATGCTTTTCAGAGCTACCTGCGCGACATTCGCGGTCTTGGCTTGCTAACCCACGCAGAAGAAATTGAGCTGGCCCGACGGGTCGCAGCGGGCGATGAACTGGCCCGGCGCAAACTCATCGAATCAAATTTGCGGCTCGTCATTGCCATCGCGCGCCGCTATACCAGTACTGGCGTCCCGCTGATTGATCTGATCCAGGAAGGGAATCTGGGACTGATGCGCGCCGCCGAAAAGTTCGATTACCAGCGCGGCTGCCACTTCGGCACGTACGCCACCTGGTGGATCAGACAGGCAGTGAGCAGAGCCGCAGGGGAGCAATCCCGCCTGATCCACCTGCCTGAGCATGTTGCGACACGTTTACGCAAAGTGCGCCGGGTCGCGGCACAACTCTCACAAGAAAACGGCCTGGACCCCCTGCCCGAGCAGATCGCTGACGCCTGCAATATCGACGTTGACGAGGTCTTAGATCTCCTCAGTGTAATTGAACAACCGGTTTCCCTCGACGCTCCAGTAGACGACGAAGCGCGTTATTCGCTCGCCGACACACTGGAAGATAGCACAACGCCCGCCCCTGCTGAAACTGCATCCCAGCACTTACTAGGCGAAGAACTTCATCGCGCCCTGGCTCTGTTGACCCCCAGAGAGCGTTCCGTCATCACATTACGTTATGGTATCGGGGATGGCCGCAGCCGCACACTACTGGAAGTGGGCAAGGAGCTGGGCATCTCACGAGAGCGCGTGCGCCAACTCGAAGTGGTTGCATTGATGAAGTTACGAGGCATTAGCGGCAGCGTCGCCTTACGAGAATGCGTATAACAACGGCCATAATTCTCGTGCGTTTTTCCGGGTACTTCGCAAGAAGTGCCCATTTTGTGAGCTTCTGGAAACTCACCTTTCTCTTGCCTGAAACCCCACTTCCTGCTATAGTGACTCTTGACGGACATCATTTGGCGGAGCATGAGATGCCATACTATGTTACTTCGCACCATCGCATTTCGTCTCGAAATCACAGCGACGATGAATTTGCCAGGTTAGATAACCATAAGCTTTTAGGCTAGAGGGAATTATTTTCTGCCATGAAGGGCTCCTGGATTAGAGGCATCGTATGGTTATTTATTATCACGCGCCTGCTTTTGATAATGATTACCTACTTTGCCTATATTTTGCTGACAGCCCCCAAATATTCGAACACGCCCGTTGATATCCAGGCGCTACTGTCAACCTGGAATCACTGGGATGCCGCAAATTATGTGAGAATAGCGCAATATGGCTATCAATCGAAGTTTGATTTCGCCTTTTTTCCCCTGTTCCCCCTGCTGATTTCCGCTTTCTCATACTCATCTGCCAGTTGGAGCTATCTGGCCGTTGGCACGCTCCTGAGCAATGCGGCACTGCTAGGCGCCATGCTTGTAATCTACCAGTTAGTTGTGGAGACAGAAGGCGAACAGGTGGCATACAGGACCATCCTCTACCTGTGCATCTTCCCGACGGCCTTTTTCTTTTTCGCGGCTTATAACGAATCGCTGTTTCTCCTGTTGACGGCTGGCACATTTCTGGCGCTTCAACGGAGAAAATGGTGGTGGGCGGGCTGCTGCGGCCTCCTGGCGGCATTGACACGCTCAGCAGCTATCCTGCTCGTCATCCCCTACCTTTATGAACTATGGCAAACAAGAGAGGGTCAGACGTTGTTTTCCTGGCGCCAAACACTGCCAAAGCTTCTGCCGGTAGTGTTGATTCCGCTGGGAACAGCACTCTATAGCCTCTACTGTTGGTATACAACTGGCGATCCCATTGCCTTCGCCACCGTGCAGGACCACTGGGCGCGCCACCTTTCCTGGCCCTGGCAAGGAATATGGCAGGCGCTGTTCGAGCTGTTCTGGAATCAGCCGTTTGGCTCCTTTAATCAGGCGCATGTGCTGCTCGATCTCAGCGCCACGCTGGCATTTCTTGCCCTGGCAATTCTGGGCAGGTCCAGGCTACGCACAAGTCATACCTTGTGGATGGGATTTCTTTTGTTGTACATCCTTATCAGTCCCAGTACCGGGCAACACGATCCTTTGATCTCAAACCAGCGTTTTGTGCTCGAACTTTTTCCCGGCTTTGTGACGCTGGCTATTCTTGGCATCCGTCACCCAAGATTGCACCAGGTACTTCTGCTGGTTTTCCAGGCCCTGCTTGCAACCTTGAGTATACTTTTTATTATGAATCGTTGGATGGTATAAGAGAAAGATCTGCGTAATGAGAAAAACAGTAGCAGCAATCCCACCAGCTTCCGGCCATATTGATGGCCAGAGGGCGACGCAAGCAAAAAGCACGAAAGCGCCTATGATCTTCACATGCGCTTTTATTTTGTGCATTCTCATCAGTATTGCGCCTCTGGTGCGTCTGGCAGGAGTAGTTTTTTATCAGCTCCCTACTAATTTTTTTCTCACGCTCTTCGGCGCCTGGCTACCAATCGATTTTGGGCTGGCTGCCGATCCGCGCGCCTCCCAAATTTCAACGCATGCTCTTCTTTTCCTTGCGTGCATGGCTATAGCCTTCATCATCTATGGGTTATTCGCCTGGTTCATACAGCGTCAACCTGCGCAAAGCACCAGTAAGTCCACGCTACGATGGATCTGGGCCGGGGCAGCGATCTGTGGGGTTATTTTCATTCTGACACCGGCGATGCTCTCGCACGATATTTTTGTCTATACAAGCTATGGTCGTATCATTACCATTTATCATGCCAACCCCTATTTCGTCCCGTTAATCCAATTCCCACATGACTATTTCCTGCCTTACGACGATTGGAAAAAAGCCATTGCCGCCTACGGGCCGCTCTGGCTAACGCTCAGCGCCATTTTTACTCCAATCATTGGCGATAATACCGACCGGGCATTACTCACTTACCGCATATTCGCGTTCGCAGTTCATCTCGTCAATACGTTGCTTATCATGCGCCTGTTGCGTACTATGGAGAAGTCAGAGCGCACAGTCGTGCTCGGCACCCTCCTTTACGCCTGGAATCCCCTTTTGCTGGAAGAAAGCAGTCTTGGCGGCCATAATGACGAATTCATGGTCACATTCTTTTTACTTGGCCTGCTTTTTAGCATACGTTACGAGCTACGCAAGGCTGGCAGCTTGCGCAACTACCTTCCGTCGTTATTCGCATTCACGCTGGCCGCATTGATTAAGTTTACAGCGTTACCGCTCATCGTGCTCTCACTGGTAATGCTGGCTCGCAAAAAGCTCTATCCCGCAGCAGGGTTCCCACAGCAACGAAAACCACAATGGAAACCAGCATTACGAACAACGCTACTGGCTGGTTTGATCAGTATCATGCTGGTCCTGGCAATGTATGTCCCCTATTGGATCGGACATAGCATCGGTGATATCGTGACGAGTTTTACCGCGCCTCCCTCTGCTACCATGTCCTACGGCTCTATTCACCGGGCAATCATACGCATAGTCCAGGTATATGGCCTGCCGCCCGCTAATAACTGGACGTATCTTCCTTTGCAGATATTTAGCTCCCACGATACATGGGACAGAATCGACCTTGTGGCCTTAGCCCTGTTGATGGTCGTCAGCATCACCTGGCTATGGCGCACGCCCACCACGCGAACGCTGGCAGTGGCCTCGCTTGCCACGCTGGGGACGTTACTGGTGGTGACGCCCTGGTTCTTCCCCTGGTATCTTGTCTGGGTGCTCAGCCTGGCCATTGTTTGCTTGCCCGTCAAATATGACCGCGTGGGACGGGCGCTGATAGCAGCAACCTTCACATTTTCCGCGACTTCGCTTATCATCTATCTCTACCATCAGAAGAAGGCTCCGTTCGGAGAATGGATCGGCCTCGATTTCCTTACGACCCTCGGGCCTCCTATTGCCGTCCTGCTCATTTTTCTATTTTTGCCCATTGCAACCAATAGCAACAATTCTGAGACAGCCCCCGCGAACGCCGCAGCAGAAGAGTAGATTTTTCCTCACACTCCGGCGCTTGCGGGCACGGGATGCAGCCCTCTGTTGGTAGAGTTCACCAGTTCAACGGGACGCCTGCGCGAGCAATAAAAGAGTAATATCAGGACAAATGCCAGGAGGATGAAATTACGGGCTGTGATGACAGGAAAAAATAGCGGGTATTCAGGAACCTTCTGAGCAATAGTCGTCGTGAGATACATGGAGGGATAGATCCAGGAGGTCAACACCCCAATGATAACCCAGGAAACTACCCAGCGTAGATCAAACTCTCCTACATACGCTAAAAACGGGATGAGCCAGATAAGGTATTGAGGGCTGAAGATCTTGCCCATCACGACCACAATGAGCAAAATCAAAAGGCAGGACACAGCAAGATCGATTTTACGTTGCCACTGCAGCCAGCATGTATAGAGCAGCCCGGCGATCAACAGAAGAGTACCGACCAGCGAGACGCCCGATGAAAGAGGACTGAAAATATTGAGAGAACCGAAAGTAAAGTCAAAATAATACGAACTATGATTAAAGAAGTTCGAGAGCCAGATGACAGATGCCGCCAGCGACTCAACCTGAATGGGACGATCATCAAAGTAGCTCAACGGCGCCAGCGTTCCTCCAACATTGAGCAATAGCGATACCACGACTATAGCCGCACAGACAGCCGCATACGTGCCAAGAGGAACCCAGCGTCGCCATGCATACCATTTAGTATTCTGCACCTGCATCTGTTGCGCCAGGAGAAAGGGTATGAGTAGCACCAGAGGATAAAATTTAAACATCGTCGCCAGCGCCAGCAGCGCAAAACTCCATTTCCACCTCGCGCGTACCGCGCAGAGCAAAGCCCCTAAGGTCAGGGCAGCCGGAATGATATCGAAACGCCCCGCGAGCGTTGCCCAGCCTGCAACCGTCAGGTAGATGGCATAGACGATGGCGGATCTTCTTGAACGATAACGTGCCAGCATGATATAGACAATGACAGCGATGAGTAACATCCATAGAGCAAAAGCCACCTGGTACCAATGAGGATCGATAGATGATAGTCCAAGCGAAAAGGGTGCTAGAGTTAGAATGGGATATTCATACGGCAAGGCTTGAAAACGTTGAGTGGAAGATTGCGCGGCCACATAGCGAGCCATAAAGTTTGGCAGCCCCTGCTGTCGCATCGTACGAGCGACTTTGGCCGAAGAAATAGATGATTTATCGGGATATAGGATGAAATTACACTGAGGAGAGGGCAGCGTTTTAAGCGCGGATTGTCCGTTCCAGAACGCTTCAGCGTAGCACTGATATCTTGCAGCATCTGAAAATAAACTAAACATTTGCCAGGAGGCGCCATAGAACAGGAGGCTGCACATCGCCAGGAGAACAAAAACGTCTAGCCAGTATTTCCTTACAAGCTTCTTCATCGATCCAGCCACTGAAATTATACCCCCTTCACCGGATTCTGCTAATCGATTATCATTGGCATACAATTCATTTCAGACGACCTGAGCGCTCCCACGATGAATCAGGGAGCTACGGCGCGACAGCAGCATTGGTCGTCTGCAATAGCAAGGTGCCCCGCTGCAACAATGCGCGGCAGTTCCCGTATATTGTAACACTGGCATCGTCATAACAACAGTAAACAGTTTTTTTATAGGGTATTTGGCTGTGATATTGCCCATAGTAACACAGATACTTATTATTATAAACGAGTGAGTAAAGGGAGAATTGCCCATAATTTACGCATACACTACCATTTCAGGAAAGACAAATTCTCCAGGAGGCTCTTTTCATGCATAAGTTTACTCCGCCGTACATGTTGCTGCTGACCGTGCTCGGGCGAATGCAAATGTCAATAGATATCTTACAGGTTTTACAAAATGCGCTCCATATTCTGGGGTATCCAGCCGTCCTTCTCTTCGTAATGATCGAGAGTTCCGGTATCCCCTTCCCCGGCGAGACTATGCTATTACTGGCCGCCTTCTATTCAGCAATTGATCACCAGTTACAGATCCCCATCATCATCGCCTGCGCAGCTCTCGGCGCTATTACCGGTGACAACATTGGCTACTACGTCGGGAAAACCGGAGGAAAAGCTGTGGTTAACCGCTATGGACGCTACGTTTTCTTAAAGCCGGAGCACCTCGCACGAGCAGAACAGTTTTTTGCTCGCCACGGCGATAAAACTGTCTTTTTAGGACGCTTCGTCGCCGTGCTGCGAGCCTGGGCCGCATTTCTGGCCGGGGTTAATCAGATGCACTGGCGCACTTTTTTTATTTACAACGCGGCAGGAGGCATCGTATGGGCAACCATCTATGGCCTGCTAGGCTACTATGCCGGACGTTACTTTCATGATAACTTCAGTCAATTAGAACACTTCGCAGGCACCCTGTCATGGCTCGTCACCGGCCTGATTATAGCAGCGGCTGTTGTTATTCTTGCTGTTGTTTACTTCCGGCGGCGCAAACGTGCCAGCGCCAAATGACTCACTTTCCATTACCAGCGAGATCTGTCCGTCAGGGCACCCACGCTGTCCTGCCATAAAAACCTTATTGAGGTTAATTGCAGCGCGTCGGTTACTACAAACCCGAATGGTTACTCTCGCCTAAAAAATGCATAGAATAAATATGATTTGCTTATTGACAGATGCTTATTTACGAGGTATACTTTCTGTAATCGTTTACGGAAACGTTTACAAGCTGTTACAAGAAATTTTTAGTATTGAAGAAGGGTTGCTATGACCGGAAAGCTGACGATTCGGGATATTGCGCGCATAGCGGGCGTTTCTACCGCAACAGTCTCGCGCGTATTCAATCAGAAGCCAGATGTGGACCCAGCCACGCGTGAGCACGTTCTGCGCATCATGGAAGAGCATGGCTTCGTTCCCAGCATTGCCGCCTCCGGCCTGAGAAAGCGCAGCCGCCTCCTCGGCGCCCTGGTACCGTCTCTCACCTGGCCGCTTATTCCCGAGTTGATGCGCGGCATTGGTGAGATTGTGGGTAACACCTCCTATGAGCTTATCCTGTATAGCATCACCGATGTGAATCACGAGAGAGATCGCAGCGAGGTCATTGATCGCATCGTTGGAACGCGTCTGGTTGCGGGCCTGCTGGCTGTTTTCCCCGGTCCCTCGGCAAAGCACCTGGCAGAGCTGCATTCACCCGATTTTCCTGTTTTGCTGATTGACGATCAAGGCATCCCTCCCGAAGAAACGCCCTGGTTCAGCGTCGATAATCGCCTCGGCGCTTACGAAGCCAGCCGCCACCTGATTCGCCTGGGCCACCAGCGCATTGCCCATATCCAGGGACCACTCAAGTACCAGGTTTCGCATGACCGCTATCAGGGCTACTGCGATGCCCTCAGCGAAGCTGGTATTACGCTCGATCCCATGCTGGTGCGCGAGGGCGATTTCATGCCTCAAACCGGACGCAGTTGCGCCAATGCCTTCTTTGACCTGCCTGCCGAACAACGACCGACCGCTATTTTCGCGGGCAGTGATTATATGGCCTATGGCGTCATTGCGGCGGCGGAACAGCGCGGACTGCGCGTACCGGAGGATATAGCCGTGGTTGGCTTCGACGACAACCCTTCATCCGCCCATATGGAGCCTCCCCTGACAACCGTTCGTCAGCCACTTTACGAGATGGGCCGCCGCGCTATCGAACTCTTATTGAGCCTGGTTGACGCCCCACGTCATATCAGTGGTTTGAACTCCAATGGACACTTCAGAGATGCAGCTTCATCACCGTTCTCTGAACCAATTCGCATCAAAATGCCCGCCCGTCTTATCGTGCGTACTTCATGTGGCGCTTCTCATCGTGCCACTATTCAATAAGAAAGAGGTGAGAGTTCCTGGGCAAGCGCAAAGCTTTGCCCCCACGTTTCTGTACAGACGTTAAGGCAGGGGCTGCCCAGCTCTGGCTAAATCGCAGCATAGGTATCGGAAATTTTATGGTTCAACGGCTTGAATTACCGTTGTCTGGTTGTCCTTTTGTCCTTTTTACAGCCTCGTAGGAACTAGCTTTATTGTGTCCGTGCCTGCAAAGTTTCTCAACGTGCGCAGATCATTGCATCTAGCGTCAGGAGGTTAAAATGCCTGCTAATTTTGTATCTCCCCCGCATCGCTATCGCTTTGTAGTGGCAATCTTCGCGATCCTGTTAGCGTTAAGTATGACGCTCGCCGCCTGCGGAGGCGGTAGCACTACCACCACGCCGACAAGCGCATTGCGTATCCTTTCCTCCCCAGGCCAGCCTAACCCCGATCTCTTTAACCCATTTTTTAACACCAATCAGGGGGGCGATTACGGTGCTCAGGGGCTGCTATACGAAGAACTCTACTTCACCAACCTGTACACCGGTCAGGCTTCGGCCTGGTTAGCCAGCAGCGAGAGCTACTCGAACGATCTGACACAGCTCACGTTCAAGCTGCGTACAGATGTGAAATGGAGCGATGGTCAGCCGTTCAGTAGCAATGACGTCAAATTCACTTTTGATCTGATGAAGCAATATCCAGCTCTTGATCAAGGCTCCGTATGGGCAACGCTGCTCAAGAGCGTCGATGCGCCTGATAGCAGCACCGTTGTCTTCAACCTTCAGCACGCGGATAGCACCGCGCTTTTCCGCATTGGCGACAGCGTCTTTATCGTGCCACAACATATCTGGGCGAATGTCAGCGGCGATCCGGCGAAATTTGCCAACGACCATAATCCCGTTGGCACCGGTCCCTATATGCTCAAAAGTTTCACACCTGATCTGATCACCTACACGGCGAACCCTCACTATTGGGGAATAAAGCCCCAGGTGCAGACGATTCAGATTCCTTCAATCAAGGATAACACCACGGCCATTACTGCTATGGTGAAAGGTCAGCTCGACTGGGCGGGTATCGGTTGGAGTCCCGACAACGACGCTGCTTTTACCGGCAAAGATTCGCAACACAATCACACCTGGTTTGCTGCCAGCAATACCGTGATGCTCTACCTGAACCTGCGCAAGGCTCCCTTCAATAACCTGCTGGTTCGTAAGGCGATTAGCGCAGCCATTAACCGCAGTCAACTGCCCCAGGGAGTGGCGCAATATGCCGCCGTCGCCAATCCCACCGGCGTCATCATCCCCACTAACACAAGCTGGATCTCGCCGCAGTATCAAAGCATGAGCTTCGAGAATGGGCAGAATAAGGTTGACAGTTACCTGACCCAGGCTGGCTTTACGAAGGGAAGCGATGGCTACTACCATGACGCCAGCGGCCAGGTACTCTCTCTACCAATCGATGTTGTCTCTGGCTGGAACGACTGGGATCAAGACGTTCAGTTCATTGTGAACGACCTGAATAAAGCAGGCATCAAAGCGTCGATGAATGCGCAAAGTGGCTACACTCCGTACTACACTGCCATCTCAACCGGCAGTTACGACGCCGCGATTAGCTGGACCAATAGCGGCCCTACCCCCTATTACGCCTATCTGGCCCTGCTCAACAGCGCCAACGCCGCCCCACAGGTCGCTGTCGGCACCAACTTTGAACGCTGGGATGCGAGCAGCAGCAAGGGGTACGCCGCAAAGACCGACCAGTTGCTTGCACAGTATCAATCGACCTCCGACCCGAACGCTCAGATGCAGGCTATCCAGGGCATAGAGGATATTATCGTCAGCCAGCTCCCGGTCATCCCGCTCACGGTCAACGTCTATTGGGACGAATATACCACGACCCACTTCACAGGATGGCCGAGCGCGGCTGACTCGTATGACTCTGGCGCACCCTACAATATGCCCGATGCCGCCAATGTCATTCTACACCTGAAGCCGATCTCCTAACTGTCACCCCTTTTGTTGTCGCCCTTCCACCATCCTGCATAGCAGGATGGTGGAAGGATAACTATCCGGCGTTGTGCGTGGAGAGCGTCGCAAGTCAGTGCTTGCTGTTCATGCACGAAAAAGGAGAGAGCCAATGCGCCACCTCTTGAGACGAGCTAGCTTCTACCTGGTAGCTCTGTGGGCGGCAGTAACGTTCAATTTCATCATTCCACGCTTGATGCCGGGGAATCCCGCTTTAGCATATTTAGCAAAAATTCATGCGCAGAATGTCACCACGGCGCAATATAATGCGATGCTCCAAGAATTTGGCGTTGACCCTTCTATCCCCATCTGGAAGCAATACATCGACTACATCAGCGCCCTCCTGCATGGGCAACTGGGCATTTCTATCTCGCAATTTCCCTCGCAGGTCTCAACGATTCTAGCGCAAAGCCTCCCCTGGACGATTGGTCTGGTTGGGATGGCAGTCTTTCTAAGTTTTCTGATCGGCACCCTGGTCGGCATAGTGATCGCCTGGCGACGCAACTCCTGGTACGATACCACTATCCCGCCACTACTGACATTTTTCTCCGCCGTACCTTATTTCTGGATGGCTCTGGCGCTTATCTACATCTTTGGCGTGAATCTGAACTGGTTTCCGACCGATAGCGGCTATGATGTATTTAATACTGTTCCCGGCTGGAATATCGACTTTATTACCAGCGTCGCGCAGCACGCCATTCTCCCGATTATCACCCTGGTCATCGGATCGCTGGCAGGCTGGGTGCTGACGATGCGCAATACGATGATCACCACCCTTTCGGAAGACTACGTGCTGATGGCACAGGCCAAAGGGCTACCGGAAAGGATGGTGATGTTCGGCTACGCAGCACGCAACGCCATTTTGCCCAGTATTACCAGCTTCTCTATTTCGTTGGGTCTGGTGGTCAGCGGCTCTTTACTAACAGAGATTGTCTTCAACTATCCAGGGATCGGCTTCGCGCTCTATAACGGCGTCCAGGGCGATGATTATCCTCTGGTCGAGGGCTGTTTCCTGGTAATCGCTCTGGCAGTGCTGACCGCGAATTTCCTGTCTGAGCTGGTCTATACATTCCTCGATCCACGCGTACGCCAGGGAAGAAGGTAAACCATGCAAGTGACAAATGTAAGAGGTCAGCATATTGATGTTCCTCCTTTATTCAGGCAAGTGAAGATATGGGCGCGTGAAAGCCTGCGCACTATTACAGCTCATTCTAAAATCTCCACGGGCCTGGGCATCGTTATGCTATTCGTCTTGATGGCGCTGGCCGCACCATTGCTAACGCCCTATGATCCCAATGCGACGGTGGTGCGAGGCTCGCTCCCACCATCTCTTGCCCATATCTTTGGCACAACGGGCCTGGGCCAGGATATGTTCGCTCAAATCGTCTATGGAGCGCGTGTCTCTCTGATTGTTGGTTTTTGTGCCGCCATAGGCTCTACCATCTTGCAGGTCTTTTTCGGCCTGACCTCAGCCTATTTTGGAGGCGTTATCGATGAAGTACTCTCCCTGATTATCAACGTTTTCCTGGTCCTGCCAGGCTTGCCGCTCGCCATTGTGCTCGCTTCCCTGGCTAGCAGCGCCAGCAGTGCCAATAAAAGCGAGTTCGTGATTGCGCTGGTTCTGCTCTTCACATCCTGGAGCTATGGGGCGCGCGTCTTGCGGGCGCAAACGCTCTCTCTCAAAGAGCGCGAGTTCGTGACGGCAGCCTGCGTCGCTGGCGAGGGGCCATTGCGCATCATCTTTGCCGAAATACTGCCGAATGAAATAGCCCTGGTAGCCTCGACCTTCATCGGCACCTTCGTCTATGCCGTAGGGGCCGAAGTTGCGCTGGAGTTCCTCGGGCTGGGCAACACGTCGCAGGCCAGTTGGGGCGTGATACTGTTCTGGGCTCAGAATAACACGGCGCTTATCTCGGGCAAGTGGTGGCAGTTTGTTCCAGCAGGCTTATGCATTGCGCTGTTGTGTTCAGGGCTGGCATTTATCAACTTCGGTATCGACGAGCTGGCAAATCCTCGCCTGCGGCTCGAACGTCCATTACGCAAACAACGACAGTAGGGGCTGGACTCGCCCCTGCCCTACCTGGGCAACCAGATAGCACAAAGGAGATTTGATGAGTATTACTAATAAAACTCTATCCCAGGCAACAACCGAGATAGATGCGCAACGAGCCGCAGCCATTACACTTTTCCCACCGGACTTCCTCTGGGGGGCCGCAACTTCGGCTTATCAGATAGAAGGTGCGGTCCATGAAGACGGACGAGCACCCTCCGTTTGGGATTGCTTTGCCGCGACGCCCGGCGCAACGTATCAGGGCCAGACAGGCGAAATAGCAGCGGATCACTACCACCATATGACCGAAGATGTTGCACTCATGGCCCAGCTTAATCTGAACGCCTATCGCTTCTCGCTCTCCTGGCCCCGTATCCTGCCTCATGGAACGGGGACAGTCAATGAACGCGGCCTGGATTTTTATGATCGGCTGGTCGATCATCTGCTCGCCAGAAATATCCGTCCGATTGCTACACTCTACCACTGGGACCTGCCCATAACGTTGCAGGACCGCGGTGGCTGGCTCTCCCGCGATACCGCCTACGCCTTCGCGGATTATGCCGAGGTTGTGGCGCAGCGGCTGGGAGATCGCATTGACATGTGGCTCACCCATAACGAGCCCTGGTGTACCGCCTATCTCGGCCACGCCTTAGGTATTCATGCCCCCGGCTTGCGCGACAAACAACTGGCGGTGAGCGTTGGGCACCACGTCTTGCTTTCTCACGGTCTGGCAGTACCACGGCTACGCGCGCATCTTTCCTCACAGGCACAAGTAGGCATTGCTGTAGACTTCTATCCCGTCTACGCTGCGGATAACCGCCCGGAAACTCTCCATGCCGTCAGACAGGCCGATACCTTCCGCAATCGCTGGTTCCTTGAGCCGCTCTTTCGCGGACGTTACCCGGATGACCTTTTCACTGATATGGGCGTGCATCCCCCGGCACTCCAGGAAGATGACTTTGCTATTATCTCCACGCCTATCGATTTCCTCGGTGTCAATTACTACTCACGTATGCTTGTGCGGGGACGCACGGCTGCTACAGTAGCGCCGGATGCCAGCTACGAAACGATTGAGCGGATCTCCGGCTCATCCTACACTGAAACGGGTTGGGAGGTCTTTCCCGCAGGACTCGCCAATATCTTGACGCGCATTCACCTGGAGTATTCACCACAGGCGATGATCGTGACCGAGAGCGGCGCGGCCTTCGAGGACTTATGGGACGGCAGCAACGGCGTCCACGACCAGAGGCGGATAGATTACCTGCAAGAGCACATTCAAACCGTCGCCGGAGTCGTCCAGCAAGGCGTGCCTGTTAAGGGCTATATCGTCTGGTCTCTTCTGGATAATTTCGAATGGGCCGAGGGCTATCGCAAACGCTTCGGGCTGGTCTACGTCGATTACCCGACCCAGCGCCGTATCATCAAAGACAGCGGCCTCTGGTATGCCTCTTTCGTCGCCTCCCAGCCATAGAGGTCAGATTATGCTCATACACACAGGAATTCAGAGCATAATCCGACAAAAGGAGGCGATGAGGAAGGTCAATGAAGTACTGCAGGGATAAGAAAGCGTTTCCGGTCAGACTAAACTAGAAAGACATCATTTCAAACGGCTTCTAGCAAGCCGTTTGTCTTTTCTATCTGATATACTATGAGATGAGCGCAATTTTGTGAAAAAGGCTGTCAACCGGGCACGACGCCAAAGCGGATAATGGATTGAGCAGAGTGTGTGCCTGGGCAACGCGGTTGATAGAACGATAAGACGTACAACAGGAGCAAAAAAAAGATGAGCAATCTGACCATCGAGACGCAGTATGGGAAAGTCCAGGGTAGCGAGCAAGGCTCGATCAGCGTCTGGAAAGGCATTCCTTTCGCACAGCCTCCCACCGGCCAGCGGCGTTTTCGAGCGCCACAGCCACCAGAGTCATGGACAGGCGTGCTCGACGCAACCGCGTTTGGCCCTATGGCGCCTCAGGTGGCAACGGGCCCGATGAGCATGATAGGCGCAGGGAGAGCCGTAGATCCGCGCCCAATGAGCGAGGACTGCCTGTTTCTCAATATCTGGTCGCCAGGGGCAGATCAGGAGAAGCGCCCGGTGATGGTCTGGATTCACGGCGGAGCCTTCACGCTCGGCTCGGCGTCCGATTCCTGGTATGACGGGACATCGTTCGCTGCCATGCATAACATCGTCGTGGTGACGCTCAACTATCGGCTGGGAATTCTGGGCTTTGTCTATTTGAAAGACCTGGCCGGAGAAGAGGCGGCCTATACAGGTAACTGCGGCCTGCTCGATCAGATTGCGGCCCTCAAGTGGGTGCGCGAGAATATCGCCGCCTTCGGAGGCGATCCCGACAATGTGACAGTGATGGGAGAGTCGGCTGGTGCGATGAGCATTGGAACCCTGCTGGCAATGCCTGCGGCGCGCGGTCTCTTCCAGCGCGCGATCCTGCAAAGCGGCGCTGGCAGCAATCTAACGACGCGTCCACAGGCCACAAAAGTCGCGCACGCGTTGCTAGCAAAGCTCGGCTTGCAGACCTCTGAGCTGTCAGCCCTGGCGGATGTGCCGCTTGAGACTCTGCTCAAGATTCAGCCAGAGCTGGGACGTGAGCTCGGCGGCATCCGAGCCTACAGCCCGATCATCGACGGCGAGACGCTGCCGCAGCATCCATCAGCCATGATCGCCCAGGGATCGGCTGCCAATGTTGCTATCCTGGCTGGAACCAATCGCGATGAGTGGCGCCTGTTCGCGATGATGAGCGGAGAGCTAAAGGTTGATGAGGCACAGCTCAAGCAAACCTTCGGCGATGAGGCACAGCAAGCCCTCGCCACGTACACGCAAGCGCGAGCCGATGCGTCGCCAGAGCTGGCCTGGATCGATATCATGAGCGACATGGTCTTCCGCATGCCGGTGCTTCGCCTGGCTGAAGGGCAGGTCCGGCAGGGAGCGCCGGTCTGGATATATCGTTTTGACTGGGAATCGCCAGCCTTTGGCGGCGTTCTGGGAGCCGCGCACGCCGTGGAACTCCCCTTCGTCTGGAATACGCTCGATACGGAACTCTCGCGCATGTTTACCGGCGATTCGCCAAGCAGGCAGCCACTGGCCGACCTGATGCACGCCACATGGGCTGCTTTTATCCGCAGCGGCAATCCTGCCATTGCTAGCCTGCCGACCTGGCCGTCCTACGACCTGGAAAGGCGCGCCACCATGATCTTCAACGACGTTCCGCAGGTGGTCGATGACCCGCAAGGGCAGGTACGCGCGTTGTGGCGGCGTGTGCTCCAGGAAAGGGAGCAGCGCGAATCATAGAGAACTGACATGAAAGGGACGAACTAATGAATCCATTAACCCCCGAAGAGCAACGGGTTATTCTTGGCAAAGGCACAGAAGCCCCTTTTAGCGGTGAATACGAGGATTTTTATGAAGACGGCACTTTTCTGTGTCGCCAATGCAACGCGCCGCTGTTTTCATCAAAAAGTAAATTTGATGCCGGCTGCGGGTGGCCCAGTTTCGATGAAAATTACCCTGATGCCGTCAGTCGCGTACCCGATCCTGATGGAAGAAGGACAGAGCTTCAATGCGCCAACTGCGGCGCCCACCTGGGACATGTGTTCACAGGAGAACGGTTCACCGCAAAAAATGTACGTCATTGCGTCAATTCTCTGTCCATCCGTTTCTTTCCCAAAGATCGCGCTTTGCCAGAAACGCTTCACAAATAGCAGGAATCACCCTGCCGGTCTTTTTATCTCCGCGATAGTTGGCGCTGATTGCGGATGAAATCAGCATACCAGCGGGCGCTTTCTTTGATGATGCGCCGTTGACTCGGATAGTCAATATAGACGATCCCGAAGCGTTTGCTGTACCCAAAGGCCCACTCGTAGTTATCCATCAGCGACCAGGCGAAGTAGCCTTTCACATGCGCCCCCTGCTCGATGGCGCGCCCCACTGACTGAATATGGTCGCGCAGGTAGGACACGCGGAGGGGATCGGCGATCTGGTCGCTCTGTCCATCCCAGACGTCGGGGAACGCCGCTCCATTCTCGACGACAAACAAAGCAGTCGGAGCATATTCGTTTTGTAGCCAGATCAGCAAATCGCCCAGCCCACGGGGATAGACTTCCCAGTGCATCTCGGTATACAGCGCGCCAGGAACCGGGTCAACCTGTACGCTCTGACTGCCATCGCTCGTGGCCTGGAAGAGCGAACGCGTGTAGTTATTCACTCCCAGAAAGTCGATGGGCGCAGAGATCACTTCCATATCGCCCGCCTGCACGGGTGGGGGCGCAATGCCCAGATCATCGAAGAGGCCCTCGGGATAGCTGCCTTTGAAAATGGGATCGGCAAACCAGCGATTTACGCGTTCGGCTTTTTCAACCGCCACGCGGGTCGCGGGCTGGTCGTCGCCTGCGTAGGCAGGAGTAAAGTTCAATGTTATGCCAAGCTGCGCGCTCGCGGCTGTGTTGGCTCGCAGGCGGGGCAGGGCCAGCCCGTGGGAAAGCAGCAAGTGGTGGGCCACCGCCGCCACCACCGACTGATTCCGAATCCCGGGCGCATGCTCTCCAACTCCGTAGCCCAGGTAGGCGACGCACCAGGGTTCATTATGCGTTTGCCACAATGCCACCCGATCACCCAGGCGTCGCGCTACCACCTCGGCATAATCGGCGAAAGCCTCGGCGGTAGCGCGATTCACCCAGCCACCTTTATCTGAAAGAGCCTGGGGCAGGTCCCAATGGTAAAGCGTTGCCGCGGGCACGATCTCTTGCGCGAGCAAACTATCGACCAGCCGATCATAAAAATCCAGCCCTGCCTGATTGATGGCTCCAACCCCCTGCGGCAGGATGCGTGGCCAGGCAATGGAGAAACGATACGCCCCCAGGTTCAGCGATTTCATCAGCGCGATATCATCGAGATAGCGATGATAATGATCCGCCGCCACCGCCCCGGTCTGGTTTTGATAGACCTTGCCAGGGATTTGCGCAAACGTATCCCAGATTGATGGTCCTCGTCCGTCTTCATACGCCGCGCCCTCGATCTGATAGGCGGCGGTGGACACTCCCCATAAGAAGTCCGTGGGAAAGATGAAAGTTGCCTCTAGCGTTCTTGGTTGCGTTTGCATTATTTCTCCTTCATATTCCGCCGACCTGAGCGCTCCCACGATCAATCGGGGAGCTAAAGCGCGTCAGCAGCGTTGCTCGGCGGAAAGGTAGTCCTTTAGACTGCGACCTTTTCAATGCGTTCTTCGATAATTTTATTGCTGAGAGCGAGCCGCCTGACTTTTGGCCGCCGCTCTTTGCGCAATTTGGGATTTGCCAGCTCATCAATACCGAAATTGATCAGTGAGAGGCCCGCGCCCAACAGGGCAACGCAGGCGCCGGGAGCCACAAACCACCACCACATCCCCTGCACCAGCGAGTCGCTATTCTGCGCCCAGTAAAGCATCGTGCCCCAGCCTGTACCGGTGGGATCGCCCAGCCCGATATACTCCAGACCCACGTCGGCCAGGATGGCAAAGAGGACGGTGCCCACAAAACTGGAAGTCACGATGGCGATCTCGTTGGGAAAAATCTCAAAGAAGATGATACGCCAAAAAGACTCACCAGAGCAACTCGCGGACGTGACGAAATCTCGCTCGCGCAGCGAGAGCGTTTGCGCCCGAATCACGCGCGCCCCCCACGGCCAGCCCGTCAACAGCAGTACGATGAAGATGGCCGTGGTACCGGCAGCCGGGAAGTAGCCGGAGAGCACAACCGCCAGTGGCAGCGCGGGGATGACCAGAAACATGTTGATAAACAAGGACAACACATCATCTACCAGGCCACCAAAGTAGCCCGCCAGCATCCCTACCACGACCGAAAGCATGGTCGCTACCAGGCCGATGCCAAAGCAGAGAATCAGCGAGGTGCGCGTCCCGACCACGACCTGCTGGAATACATCCTGTCCCGTCTGCGTGGTGCCAAACCAGTGCGTACTCGATGGGGCAGCCATGGCGCTGGCTGTATCCATCGCGTTGGGATTGCGAAAGATGAGCGGCCCGATTAATCCTACCAGCAGGAAAAAGCCAACAATGCCCAGGCCAACGGCAACTTTGGGATGTGCATGCAGCCAGCTCCATGCCTTCCCGGCAGAAAAACTCATCGCTTACCCCCTTTCATGCCTGACGCGTGGGTCCAGATAGACGTAGGCGAGATCGGTCAGGAAGTTGCTCGCCAGGATGGCTACGGCGATCAGCAGGAAAATTCCCTGCATCAGCGGAAAATCTTCGCGCTGCGAGGCCGTCAGGAGGATGAACCCGATCCCCGGATACGAGAATACTATTTCCGTCAGCAGCGAGCCGCTAATAACAAACCCGAGCGAGAGCGCGAAGCCAGTCACGCTCGGCAATATAGCGTTGCGCGCCGCATAGGCCAGCATCACGCGCCACTCCACCAGGCCCTTCGCCTGGGCCATCAACACATAATCCTCGGAAAGTGTGGTAATCATCGCATTGCGCATCGCCAGTAGCCAGCCGGCAATAGAGCTGATGACGATTGCCAGCACAGGCAGAACAGCATGTTGGGCCGCGCTAACCAGAAAATCGCTGTTCAGACCGGGCGCCACGTTATTGGCATCATAAGCGCCGCTCAGCGGAAACCAGCTAAGCGAATAACCCAGCACATAAAGCAGAAGCAGCGCCAGCCAGAAGTACGGGATGGCCGATAAAAAGGTGAGTAGGGGAGTAACCGAGCTGTCCAGCGCAGTATCGCGCTTCCAGGCGACGAGCGCGCCTATCAGCGTGCCCAGAGTAAAGCTGATGACGGTCGCGAAGCCTATCAGCGCCAGCGTCCAGGGCAACGCCTGACCGATGACCGTAGTGACCGGAGCGGGAAAATAGGCGGTTGAAATCCCCAGGTCGCCGTGGAAGAGGTTTCCCAGGTAGCGCGTATATTGCGTCCAGATGCTCTCATTGGTTACTCCCAGCAGTTCTTTCAACGCCTGCAATTGCTGTGGATTGACCCTGCCCTGCATGTTCGCAACCAGCACCGAGGCGGGGTCCCCGGGCGCGAGCCGCGGCAAAATAAAATTCACGGTCAGGGATGCCCACAGGGCTACCAGGTAGAACACCACCCGGCGCAGCAGATGACGCATCGTTCTCTCCTTCCCCTCAGCCCTGCTTGATCCACCTCCATCTACGCTGATCGCTAATCCCTTGAATGAATTTATCGGCGTAGACGAAGGCAGACCTTTGAGGCGCAGGCTGCGCCTATCTACGCAACCGGTTTCAGATGTAGAATGACGATTTCATCATCTGGATAGTTGAAAGGGCCAGGCAAAGCATACGCGTTCGTGGCGTCCGGCCAGCCGGTGAAGCGGGCCGTGCTGTACTCGTACCAGTTGGAGCCGTAGACCAGCGGGATGGAGGGCAATTGATTGACCATGATTTGCTCCAGCCCGTAGAGGTCCTTCTGCTGCTGACTGGGATCGGTGGTGCTGGCGTAATCGCTCAATAACTGGTCGGTAGCCGGATTGCTCCAGCGATCATAATTCGAGGCGGCGGCCTTCCCGATAGGGGCGGTAAAGTTGCTGTTGAGCAGCGAGTTGTAGAGGTAGAAGGGCGTCGGTCCCGGATTGGTCCAGCTCACCGCCGTATCGAAGCTGCCGTTTTGCAGCGAGCTGATGTAATCAGCCACCGAGGGCGCCAGCACTTTGACCTTCATGCCCAGCGCGCCCAGTTCGTTCGCGATGATCTGGCAGGCGGTATCCCAGTCACTCCAGCCAGTCGGCGCCTGAATGGTGAAGGAAATCTCCTGACCGTTCTTCGCCCAGATGCCGTTGCTGTCTTTGGTATAACCCGCGCTTTGCAGATCCTGAGCCGCCTGACTGGTATTGACGCCGAACGCCAGCGAGCCATACTGCGGGTCCATGAAGCTCTGGTTAGCAGGCAGCACCAAACCCGTCGGACTAGCCGGAATCTGATAGCCGCTCTCGGCTAGATTCTGAATCTGCGCGCGGTCAATTGTTTCGGCAATCGCCTTGCGCACACCCAGGTCGCTGAATGGGAATTTCATTAGATTGACGTAAAGCATGGTTGTCTGCGTGCCAGGGAACCAGTAGTGGTTATGCGCCGGGTCACGGCTGACATATACCTTCTGGATATTGGCCTCGAAGACGCCGTTCCAATCCAGCGAGCCATTAGAAAGCAGCAGCTCACCGGTGGTATTGGAATTGAAGGCGGGGTAATCTACCTCATCTACCTGCACCTGGCTGGCGTTCCAGTATCTCGGGTTCTTCTGATACTTGTAGAGTGCAGGGGTGAAGGATTTTAAGGTGAACGGACCGGTGCCAACCGGCGAGGTATTCGTGAATTTGGTCGGATCGCTGATCCCCTGCCAGATGTGCTGGGGCACGATGTAGGTCTGTCCGGCCAGGTACCAGATGAAGGGCTGCGCCGGATGTTTGAGCGTCACAACGACGGTTGCAGGGTCGGGAGCTGCTACGCTCTGGATTGTCTGCCACAGACCGTTGTTGTCTAGCGCGGGAAATTGTTTGAGCAGGTTCAGCGTGAAAACAACATCGGCGCTGTTGAACGGCTGTCCATCGGACCAGAGGACGTTCGGTCGCAGATGAAACGTCACGCTGGTGGCCGCGCTGTTCATCTCATAGCTCTGCGCAAGCATGGCGGTTTGTGTGCTGCCCATGCGGTTAAAAAATGTCAGGGTTTCGTAAAGCAGGCCCATCGTGCCATAGAGATTGGTCGAACTGAGGAATGGGTTATAATTTTCAACAAAATTCCCGGTGGGTGAAACGCCTACGGTCAAAATATGCGTCCTGTTTGTTTTGATCTGGGTACCCCCGCCGCCACACGCGGCTAATAATACCACCAGCACTGCTAAGCCAAGCAAGGCTCCAGCTCGCCAAAAGCGAGGACGCATCGTGGGGGCCTTCCCTTCACGCTGCTTCAACTCATCCATGTGAGAAGCCACTGTGTACCTCCTTGTGTCCGATTCGCTGCGATCAAACAATAAGTGTCAAAATGATGGTTCCCCTTCTCCAGTGGTCTGCGCATGAGGACAACATAACTGGACGGTAGCAACAAAAATCCCCTGGCACCCGGGTGCCGCTCCGCAAAAATGGCTCAATGCTCGCTGCTGCCAATGTCGATGCCTATCGTTGGGCCCAGATTGAAACCGGTTTCATATTAAGCACTATACCCGAGAAACCGGTTTCTTGTCAAGTATATGCGCCTTACGCGAAATTTTTCTTCACCGCCTCTGACTATTGAGAAGAGGGATTCTCTTGTGGAAGAGGGGACGACCGGGCTGCTTCTCTTTGCGGGGTCGCGGTGGAGGCCCGCACGACAAGGCTGGTTGGTAGTTGGATACGCTGTGCAGCGTCCATATGGATATGTGAGAGACGGTCTATCGCAAGCATTGAATCTGCATCCTTATGCCCGCTCTTCAGGCGATGATTGGGATCGATCATCGTCAAAAGCTGCTCAATGGCTTTGTAGCCCATTTCAGAGAACGGCTGCCGAATGGTCGTCAGGGCAGGGCGCAAATGCGAGGAGAGAGGATTATCATCAAAGCCGATAAGGGAAACATCTTCCGGCACGCGGATACCGCGCTCTTCGGCAACCTCCAATACGCCATAGGCCATCTGGTCATTGGCGGCGAAGATAGCGCTGGGCCAGGCTGTACGATCAAGCGAAAAGAGGGCTGAAGCGCATTCACGCCCGCTCATTGTGTCAAAACGCCCCTGGAAAACCAGCGTCGGGTCGGGGGTGATGCCGGCCTGTTGCAATGTCTGGATATAGCCCTGGTAGCGTTCAACGGCGCAAATATAGTCCTGCGGGCCTTGAATGTAGGCAATACGCCGGTGCCCAAGCTCCAGCAGATGACGGGTAGCGGTCGATGCCCCGGCAACGTTGTCGATCCCCACCCAGGGGATATTGATAGGCTTTTCCTGGTCATCGATCATGACCAATGGTAATCCCTTGTGGAAACGCTCGGTCAGGTGGCGAGAAAGCGCGCCAGGCAGAATGGCGAGTAATCCAGAAACCATGCGCATGGAGAGTATCCGATCAAGGATGTCCGTGTGATTGCGCGAAAAGCTGATGCTGTAGAGGACGATCTCATACGGGGTATGCTCGATATACCCTGCTACTCCCAGCAACATTTCTGAAATACCCGCCCACACGAGAGGAGGCGCCAGTACACCAACCAGACGCGTCTTGCCACCGGCCAGCCCGGTGGCGGTAACGTTAGGTACAAAGTCGTATTCCTGCACGACCCGCATCACACGTTCGCTGGTTTCCGCGTTCACCGCCGGGTTGCGGTTCAGTACGCGCGAGACGGTGGCTTTTGAAACCCCTGCCAGACGAGCAATATCCTGAATGGTTAACTTCTTTTG
>Ga0070741_10004836_pt1 | contig 30925 bp, 26 predicted proteins | sample Coa_R1_4_FD_66440 | JGI IMG/M metagenome (GOLD analysis project Ga0070741, IMG submission 66440) | Surface soil microbial communities from Centralia Pennsylvania, which are recovering from an underground coalmine fire - Coalmine... | ecosystem: Environmental > Terrestrial > Soil > Unclassified ... | reverse complement strand
CGCCGCAACCGCAGGCACCCGCGCCGGCTGCCGCGAGCGAGGAGCCTCCGCGCCCCGACCAGAGCACGGTGACGATCGACGCGGTCCCGCCGTTCCCCGAGCCGGCGCCCGACGCGCCCGCACCCGCGGGGAGCGCGGCCTCCGACGCGGCCGGTGCACCGGCAACGGACGAGCACGCGCGTGAAGAGCGCGCGGGCAACGGGCGCACGCAGCTGTTCGCCGAGGAGCCGCCGATGGACGCGCAGGTCCTGGACGACGACGCGTTCTTCGCCAGCCTGCGCGAAGCCGTGCGCGACGAGCGCCCGCTCGGTCCCGTCGAGCACCACGACTACGACGACGACGAGGAGAGCGGTCGCTTCGGCAACGTCTTCAAGCGTCGCCGGTAGCGCGTCGGATCAGTCGGCCTTCTCGAACGCGAGCCGGATCACCGCGCCGTCGAGGTCGAGGGCGTCGCGGTCGTCACGCGCGACCGCGCCCGCTTCCACGGTGATCGTGCGCGCGAGCACCTCGGCCGCGATCACGTCGCGGGCCGCGTCGAGCGGTGCGTGGAGCTCCGCCGGGACGGTCAGCGTGAGCGTGATGCGATCGGCGATCTCGAGGCCGCGCTGCTTGCGGGCCTCGTTGACGGCGCGGATGACGTCGCGGACCCGGCCTTCGTCACGCAGCTCGTCGTCGATCGTCGTGTCGAGCGCGACCGCGGCGCCCTCGTCCTGCGCGAGCACGAGCTCCTCGTGTGACTCGGCCCGAACGTCGACGTCGTCGGGCCCGAGGTCGACGACGGTGCCGTCGCCCAGGTCGAGACGAAACACGCCGTCGGCGTCGAGCGCGGCGCGCACGGCTGCACCGTCGACCTCGCCGAGCGCGGCCTTGACGCGCGGGACGTCCTTGCCGACGCGGGGACCCAGCACGCGGAAGTTCGGTACGACGCGGTACTCGAGAATGCCGACGAGGTCGTCGACGGGCACGAGCGCCTTCACGTTCAGCTCGTCCGCGACCTCGCGCACGACCTCGTCACCGAGTCGCGCACCTTCGGGGAGCAGCACGAGCGCGCGCCGCAACGGCTGCCGCACCTTCAGCCGCGCGTCGTTGCGCGCCGCGAGCCCGAGCGACGCGACGAGACGGGCGAGCGACATCTCCGCTTCGAGCGCGTCGTCGATCGCGTCGACGTCCGCGGTGGGCCAGTCCTGGAGGTGCACGGACTCCTTCGTGCGCCGGAGGTTCTGCCACATCGCGTCCGCGACGAACGGGCAGTACGGCGCGAGCAGGAGCGAGAGGACCGAGAGACACTCGTGCAGCGTCGCGTGCGCGCCCGCGTCCGCCGACTTCCAGAAGCGCGGGCGGGAGCGGCGTACGTACCAGTTCGACAGGTCGTCGACGAACCCGTCGAGGGCCTGCGCACCCCGCAGCGCGTCGAACGAGTCGAGCGCGTCGGTCACCTCGCGGACCGTGCCGTGCACCCGTGAGCGGATCCACCGGTCGAGCACGTGCGACGACACGTGCGCGCTCGCGGCCGCGTCGTCCGCGCGCCACCCGTCGAGGTTGGCGTACGTGACGAAGAACGCGTAGGTGTTCCACAGCGTGAGCAGGAACCGGCGCGTCGCCTCGTCGATGCCCTCCTCGTACACACGCCGGCTGACCCACGGCGAGCCCGCGGAGAAGAAGTACCAGCGCAGCGCGTCGGCGCCGCGGCTCTCGAGGATCGTCCACGGGTCGATCACGTTGCCGCGCGACTTCGACATCTTCTGCCCGTCCTTGTCGACGACGAGCGCGAGGCACACCACGTTGCGGTACGGCGTGCGCTTGAAGACGAGCGTGTTCACCGCGAGCAACGAGTAGAACCAGCCGCGCGTCTGGTCGATCGCCTCGCAGATGAAGTCGGCGGGGAACCGGCGGGCGAAGACCTCCTCGTTCTCGAACGGGAAGTGGAACTGCGCCGACGGCATCGAACCGGAGTCGAACCACGCGTCGAGCACGGGCTCCACCCGGAACGCGCGCCGGCCACACTCGGGGCAGTCGATCACGACGTCGTCGACGTACGGACGGTGCAGGTCGAGCCCGGACAGGTCACGGCCCGCCAGCTCCGCGAGGCGCGCGACCGAGCCGACGCACGTGTCGTGGCCCGAGTCGCACCGCCACACCGGGATGGGCGTGCCCCAGAACCGGTCACGCGACAGCGCCCAGTCGACGTTGTTCTCGAGCCAGTCACCGAAGCGGCCGTGCTTGATGCTCTCCGGGTGCCAGCCGATCGTCTCGTTCTGGGCCAGCAGCTCGCCCTTGTGCGCGGACGTGCGCGCGAACCACGTCGGCTTGGCCCAGTAGATCAGCGGCGTGCCGCACCTCCAGCAGTGGGGGTACGAGTGCGTGTAGTCGACGACGCGCTCCAGCCGGCCCGACGCCGCGAGCGCGTCGATGATCGACGGGTCGGCGTCCTTGACGAACTGGCCCTCCCACGGCGGCACGGACGCGTCGAAGCGCGCCGCCGCGTTCACGGGGTTCAACACGGGGAGCCCTTCGCGCTCGCCGACCTCGCGGTCGACCTCGCCGAACGCGGGTGCAAGGTGCACGATCCCGCTGCCGTCCTCGATCGTGACGAACTCGTCGGCGACCACGCGCCACCCGTCGCCGTCAGCGGGCAGGAAGTCGAACGGCTGCTCGTAGCGGAGGCCGATCAGCTCGTCGACGGGAACGCGCGCGACGGGCTCGTACCCCTCGCCCAGCACGTCGTCGACGCGCGCGGCCGCGAGCACGAGGTCACGACGCGCACCGTCACGGGCGCGCACGCGCACGTACTCGACGTCGGGACCGACCGCGGCGCCGGTGTTCGAGACGAGCGTCCACGGTGTCGTCGTCCACACGAGCAGGTCGAAGTCGCGGTCGACGACGGGGAACCGCACGTACACGGACGGCTCGGTGAGGTCACGGTACGCGCCGGGCTGGCCGAGCTCGTGGCTCGACAGCGCGGTGCCGCACCGCCCGCAGTAGGGGACGACCTTGAAGCCCTCGTAGATGTTCCCGGCGTCCCACATCTGCGAGAACAGCCACCAGACGCTCTCGATGTAGTCGTTGGTGAGCGTCCAGTACGCGTCCTTGGTGTCGAGCCACATGCCGATGCGGCCGGTCAACGCCTGGAAGTCCTCGACGTACCGGTGCACCGACTCACGGCACCGACGGTTGAACGCCTCGATGCCGTACTCCTCGATCTGGGGCTTGCCCGAGAAGCCGAGCTCCTTCTCGACCTCCACCTCGACCGGCAGCCCGTGGCAGTCCCAGCCGCCCTTCCGCGCGACGTGCCGGCCGCGCATCGTGTGGAAGCGCGGGAACAGGTCCTTGAAGAGGCGGGCCCAGACGTGGTGGATGCCGGGCCGTCCGTTCGCGGTCGGCGGGCCCTCGTAGAACACCCACTCGGGCGCGTCGCGCCGTTGCTCGAGGCTTCGCGCGAACACGTCCTCGTCGCGCCATTGGGCGAGGACCGCGTGCTCGAGCGCGACGAGGTCGAGGCGCGGGTCGACGGGGTCGAACATCGCAGGTCACCCTACCGGCCGGACCTGCACCCACCGGCGATGTATCGCACGGGCGACGACTACGGTTCGCGCCCGGGGAGATGGCGACCGTCGTCTGCGCAGTCGTCGACACCGAGGACGCGACGCTCGACCTCGCCTGCGCGGGTCATCTCCCGCCGCTGCTGGTGGACGGGCGAGGAGGCGCGCAGCCCGTCGAACCCGACGGCGACTCGTTCACGATGCGCGCGCGTGTCGACGACGCCGGCGTCGAGCTGTGCGTCCACGACGCGGGCCGCTGGCGCCCGCGTCGTGACACGAACCGCGGGCACGGTCTGGTGTTGATGCGCGCGCTCGCGGACGAGGTCGATCTCACCACCGCGAGCCACGGCACCGAGGTCGCGATGCGGTAGCACCGGGGGCGCGCCCCGACGTGACGGCCGACGAGCGGCTCACGTGCTCGGTCGTCGACGGCCACGCTCGACGACGCCGTCGCGATCGCGCGCGGCGACCCGGGCGACGCGCCTGGTGAGCTCCTCGCCTGACCCGGCCGACGGTTGATCCGGCCGTGCGTCGCGCCTATGATCCGGCCCCTTTGACGGGCCTGTGCCCCGCCCCGGGCGGATCTCCTCGCCCGGAGCACGGCGTGCCCGGCATCCCGGTCCCGACCCCCGGCGGCGCGTTCCTGCACGTCGCGCCGCGGTGTCCGGCCGTGCCGGAGCCGGCCGCCACGGGCCGGGCCGACGCCCTGCGAGCGGAAGGACCCGGATGCCGAGGGCATCAGCCTCGAAGCCGGCCGCACCGGCCAAGAACGCCCAGGCGAAGAAGTCCGTCGGGGGCAGGACCGCGAAGAAGGCGGAGCCGGCGGCGAAGCGCGCGTCGGGCCGGACCACCCCCGCGAAGGCGGCCAAGGCGGCGAAGAGCTCGAAGGCGGCGCCCGCGAAGGCGGCGCAGACCGCGAACGCGCCTGCGAAGGCGGCCAAGAAGAAGGGGGCGGGCACGAAGGCGGCGAAGGCGCCGGCGAAGCAGGTCGCGGCGAAGAAGCCGGCGACCAAGGCGACCGCGCCCAGGTCCGCCGCGAAGACTCCCGCGAAGCAGGCGACCGCGAAGCGGCCGACGAAGGTGGCGCCCGCCAAGGCGTCGTCGAAGGCGACGGCGAAGGTGCCGGCGGCGTCCAAGTCGGCCGGGAAGAAGGCGGCGATCGCGCGCCCGCCCAAGACGCCCGCTTCCGCTCCCGGCACCGCCGGCGCGCCGCGCAACGGTGAAGCGCGCCGCGCGGGCGACGAGCGTGCGCTGGCCACCGCGGGTGCGGCGAAGACCTCCGCGGCCGGGTCGGGGAGCGGCGCGGCGAGCGCGGCGCCGGCGCGGCCCGCGCCGCCGGCGCGCAAGAAGCCGTCCGGCCCGCCCATCGCGCCGAAGACGCTCGAACGGCTGCGGTCCCAGCTCGAGGAGGAGCGGTCGCGGCTCGTCCACCAGGCCGACGAGCTCCAGGCCGAGGCCGACGCGCTCGCGACCGAGCGTGAGCAGGGCGACACGCAGTTCGACGAGGAGTCGGGTGAGGGCGACACGCTGAGTGTCGAGCGCGAGCGCGACCTCGCGCTGTCCGAGAAGGCACGCCAAGGCGTCGCCGACATCGACCGCGCGCTCGCCCGCATGGACGCCGGTACGTACGGGATCTGCGACATGTGCGGCGACCGGATCCCCGTCGCGCGGCTCGAGGCGCTGCCGTACGCGGAGCTCTGCGTGAAGTGCAAGTCCCGGGGCGAGCGCCGGCGCTGAACGCGTCGTCGGAGGTCGCGCCGTGACGTCGCGCCCGACGGCACGCGGACGCTACGCAGCCGTCTCGGTCGCGATCGTCGTCGCCGTCGTCGCGATCGACCAGGCGACCAAGGCATGGGCCGCCTCGGCGCTCGAGCACCACACGATCCACGTGATCGGTGGCACCGTGCTGCTGCAGCTCGGTCGCAACAGCGGCGCCGCGTTCAGCTCGTTCCAGGGCTTCACGCCCTTGCTCGCGGTGCTGGCCATCGTCGTCGCGGCCGTCCTCGCCCGGATCGTCCGCCGCTCCGACGACCCCTGGACGGTGTGCGCGCTGTCGCTCGTGCTCGGCGGCGCGCTCGGGAACCTGTGCGACCGCGTCTTCCGGGCGCCCGGGTTCCTGCGTGGCGAGGTCGTCGACTTCGTCCGGCTCGGGTGGTTCCCGACGTTCAACGCGGCGGACTCCGCGATCACGATCGGTGCGATCCTGCTCGTGCTGTTCGGCTGGCGTGCGCCGCGCGAGCGCGTTCACGGCGACGCGCGGTGAGCGAGCGGTTCACCGTCCCCGGCGCGCTCGCCGGTGAGCGCGTCGACCGCGCGGTCGCGCTCGTCACGGGGATGTCGCGCGCCGACGTGCAGGAGCTCGTTGCCACGGGCGCGGTGCTGGTCTGCGGGGCGAGCGTCGCGAAGAGCCGCCGGCTCGAGGAGGGCGAGGTCGTCGACGTGCTCGGCGCACCACCCGAGGCCCAGCCGCCCACGGCCCAACCCGTCCCGGTCGACGTGCGCTACGAGGACGCCGAGGTCCTCGTCGTCGCGAAGCCGGCCGGGGTCGTCGTCCATCCGGGCGCCGGGCACGAGGACGGCACGCTCGTGAACGGGTTGCTGGCGCGGTACCCGGAGATCGCCGCCGTCGGGGACCCGATGCGGCCCGGGATCGTGCACCGCCTCGACCGCGACACGAGCGGCCTGCTCGTCGTCGCGCGGTCGACGCGCGCGTACGAGGGCCTCGTCGCGGCCCTCGCGCGACACGACGTCGAGCGCGCGTACACCGCGCTCGTGTGGGGCCGGCTCGACCCGCCGCGCGGTGCCGTCGACGCGCCGATCGGCCGGTCGACCGCGCGGCGGACGCGCATGGCGGTGCGCGAGTCCGGCAAGGAGGCGCGAACGGCGTACGAGGTCCGGGCGACGTTCGACGATCCCGTGACGTCCCTGCTGGAGTGCCGGCTCGAGACCGGGCGGACCCACCAGATCCGCGTGCACCTCGCCGCGATCCACCATCCCGTCGTCGGCGACGCGCCCTACGGCGGCCGCCGTCAGAGCCTGGAGCTCGACCGGCCGTTCCTCCACGCGGCCCGTCTGGCCTTCGCCCATCCCGTGACCGGCGACCGGATCGAGGTCACCGAGCCATTGCCGCCCGAGCTCGCGCGCGTGCTCGACGCGCTCACACCACCGGTTCGGTGAGCCGGTGCCCGACGCGCGTGCGCTCGACGAGATCCGCGAGCGTGTAGCGCCCCAGTGACGCGTTCATCTCCTCGGACACGCCGACCCAGATCTCCTGCAGGACGCAATGGCCCTCGCAGTGGTCGTGCTCGTCGACGAACGTCGTCAACGGACCGTCGACCGCGGAGATGATCTGCGCGAGCGTGATCTCCTCGGGCGTGCGCGCCAGCACGTAGCCGCCGCCGACGCCGCGCTTCGACCGCACCAGCCCCGCGCCCTTCACGGCGAGCAGGATCTGCTCGAGGTACGGCTGCGGGAGGTTCGTCCGCTCGGCGATCTCCTTGACGGACGTCGGCCGGTCGGAGCCGTGCAGCGCGAGCGACAGCAACGCGCGCGCCGCGTAGTCGCCCCGGGTCGAGACCTTCACCGCACCATCGTCGCGCGGCGCGGACGAAGCCGGGCCGTGCGCGGCGCGCGGGACGGCCCGGCTCCAGGGAGCCGTGGGCGCGATCGCGCCCACGCGGCGCCGTAGCCTGGCCCGATGGAGCCGGTCGAGCCCGACTACCGGGGTCCGAACCTGTCGGCGCTCGCGGGAGCGCTCGTCACGGGCCGGCGCCCGGCGTGGTTCCCCGAACCGGCGCGCGACCCCGGACCGACCGTGCTGCTCCTGCTCGACGGCCTGGGCTGGAACACGATCGAGGCGCACCGGAGCCTGCTGCCGTGCCTCGCTGCGCTCGACGGCGGGCCGATCACGACGGTGGTGCCGTCGACGACGTCGGCGGCGCTGACCTCGCTCACCACGGGGCTCGCACCCGCCGACCACGGGATCGTCGGGTTCCGCATGCGCGTCGACGGTTCGGTGCTCAACGTGTTGCGCTGGCACAGCGCGAACGGATCCGACCCCGACCCGTTCACCGTGCAGCGCCACGACGCGTTCCTCGGCCGCGAGGTCCCCGTCGTGACGAAGAGCGAGTTCCGCTCCACCCGCTTCACCGAGGCGCATCTGCGCGGCACGCGCTTCGTCGGCTGGAGCGCGACCTCGACGCTCGTGCAGCACTGCCGCCGTCTCGTCGACGACGGCGCGCCGCTCGTGTACGCGTACTACCCGGGCGTCGACACGGTCGCGCACGAGTTCGGGCTGCACGACGAGTACTTCCGCGCCGAGCTCGTCGCGGCCGACCGACTCGTCGGCGACCTCGTCGACGCGCTGCCTTCGCGCGTGACGCTGGTCGTCACCGCGGACCACGGTCAGGTCCACATGGGCGCCGACGGGTGGGTGGAGCTCGACGCGCTCGAGCCGATGGTCGACGCGTACGCGGGCGACGCGCGCTTCCGTTACCTGTACGCGCGGCGCGGCGCGCACGACGATCTACTCGCGGCCGCGAACGACGAGGTGGGTCACGAGGCGTGGGTCATGTCGCGCGACGAGCTGCTCGACGGCGGTTGGCTCGGGCCCGGTCCGGCGCGGCCCGCGGTGCGCCGGCGCGTCGGTGACGTCGTCCTCGCCGCCCGGGAGCCCGTCGGCTTCGTCGATCCGACGTTCCGGCGCGAGACCGCGCTGATCGCCGGCCACGGGTCCCTGACCCCGGACGAGATGTGGGTTCCGCTGCTCGCCGCCCGCGGCGCCGCGCACTCCTGACCCGGGCCGCGCGCTCGCGCTATCTTCGGCGAGTTACACCGGTGTGATTCATCCACAGGTCCGTCCACAGCCCTTGTGGACGAAGCGAGGCCGTTCGTGAGCTCGTCGTTCACCCACCTGCACCTGCACACCGAGTACTCGATGCTCGACGGCGCGGCCCGGATCAAGGACGTCGTCGCCGCGGCGGCCGCCGACGGGCAGCCGGCGATCGGCATCACCGACCACGGCAACATGTACGGCGTCCTCGACTTCTACAAGGCCGCGAAGGACGCCGGCCTGACGCCCGTCATCGGCACCGAGGGCTACTTCGTCACGACGCCGCGCACGGACCGTCCGAAGCGCGCCGACGACGACATCTACCACCTGACCCTGCTCGCGGAGACGACCGCGGGCTACCGCAACCTCATCAAGGTGTCGTCGCACGCGTACCTCGAGGGCTTCTACCGCAAGCCGCGGATCGACTTCGACCTGCTCGAGCGTCACCACGACGGGCTGATCGCGACGACGGGATGCCTCGGCGGGGTCGTGTGCCAGACGCTGCTGAAGGGCGACTACGACGGCGCGCGCGACGCCGTCGCCCGCTTCCAGGACATCTTCGGGCGCGACTCCTTCTTCGTGGAGCTGCAGGACCACGGCCTTCCCGAGCAGAGCGAGACGAACCCGTTGCTCGTGAAGATCGCGGCGGACCTCAACGCGCCGCTGCTCGCGACGAACGACAGTCACTACACGCGCCAGTCGGACGCCGAGGCGCACGACGCGCTGCTGTGCGTGCAGACGGGCGCCATGCAGGACGACCCGAAGCGCCTCAAGTTCGACACCGAGGAGTTCTACCTGAAGACCGCCGCGCAGATGCGCGAGCTGTTCGCCGACCATCCCGAGGCGTGCGACAACACGTTGTGGATCGCGGAGCGCGCGAACGTCGAGATCGAGTTCGGCAACACGGTGCTGCCCGCGTTCCCGACGCCCGAGGGCGTCGACGAGGACACCTACCTGCGCGAGCTGACGATGCAGGGCGCGCGCGAGCGCTACGGGACGACGCCGGCGTCGAACGTCGTCGAGCGCATCGAGTACGAGCTCGGCGTCATCAAGGACATGGGCTTCTCCGCCTACTTCCTGATCGTCTGGGACCTCGTCCGGTACGCGAAGTCCCGCGGGATCCGGGTCGGTCCGGGCCGGGGGAGCGCGGCAGGCTCGTGCGTCGCGTACTGCCTGCGCATCGTCGACATCGACCCGATCCGCTACGACCTGCTGTTCGAGCGCTTCCTCAACCCGGGTCGCAAGCAGATGCCCGACATCGACATGGACTTCGACTCCCGGGCCCGTGGCGAGATGATCCGGTACGCCGCGCAGCGCTACGGGTGGGACCACGTCGCCCAGATCATCACCTTCTCGACGATCAAGGCCCGGGCCGCGGTGCGCGACGCCGCGCGCGTCCTCGGCTACCCGTACTCCGTCGGCGACAAGATCGCGAAGCTCATGCCCCCGCTCATCATGGGCCGCGACACGCCGCTCGCCGCGTGTCTCGACCAGCAGCAGGGTCACGAGGACGGCTACAAGATGGCCGCGGAGCTGCGCGAGCTGTACGCCGCCGATCCTGACACGCGCCGCGTCGTCGACGTCGCGCGCGGGCTCGAGGGGCTGCGCCGGCAGGACGGCATCCACGCGGCGGCCGTCGTCATCACGCGTGACGCGCTCAGCGAGTACCTCCCGATCCAGCGCAAGCCCGAGCCGGGCACGCCGATCGAGGAGGCGCCGATCGTCACCCAGTACGAGATGCACGGCGTCGAGGAGCTCGGCCTCCTCAAGATGGACTTCCTCGGCCTGCGCAACCTCGACGTCATCGAGATCGCGCTGGAGCTGATCGAGCGGTCGACCGGTGAGCGGCTCGACATCGACGCCGTCCCGCTCGACGACGACGCGACCTTCGAGCTGCTCCGCCGGGGCGACACCATCGGCGTGTTCCAGTTGGAGGGCGGGCCGATGCGCGCGTTGATGCGCTCGCTCGCGCCGACGACGTTCGAGGACGTCGCCGCCCTCATCGCGCTGTACCGGCCGGGCCCGATGGCCCAGAACTGGCACAACGAGTACGCGGACCGCAAGAACGGTCGGAAGCCCGTCACGTTCGACCACCCGGACCTCGAGGAGATCCTCGGCCCGACGTACGGGCTGATGATCTACCAGGAGCAGCTGATGCGCGTGTCGCAGAAGCTGGCCGGGTACACGCTCGAGGAGGCCGACAACCTCCGCAAGGCGACCGGCAAGAAGATCCGCGCGCTCATCGCGAAGGAGCGGTCCAAGTTCGTCGAGGGTTGCATCGCGAACGGCCACAGCGCCGAGTTCGCGGAGAAGTACTTCGACAAGGTCGAGCCGTTCGCCGACTACTCGTTCAACAAGTCGCACTCGGTCGGCTACGGGTTCGTCACGTACCAGACCGCGTACCTCAAGGCGCACTACCCGCGCGAGTACCTCGCCGCGCTGCTCACGTCGGTCAAGACGAACAAGGACCAGACGGCCGTCTTCCTCAACGAGTGCCGGCAGATGGGGATCCCGGTCCTCGTGCCCGACGTCAACGAGTCCGACAGCGACTTCGTCGTGCGCGACGGCTCGATCCGCTTCGGGCTGTCGGCGGTGCGCAACGTGGGCGAGGGCGTCGTCGCGCAGATCGTCGCGGCGCGCGAGGACGGCGGCCCGTTCACCGACTTCTTCGACTTCTGCGACCGCGTCGACACGAACGCGCTGAACAAGCGGACCGTCGAGTCGCTCATCAAGGCGGGCGCGTTCGACTCGCTTGCCCATCCGCGCCAGGGCCTGCTCCAGGTGTTCGAGGGCATCGTCGAGCGTGCCGTCGCGCGTCGGCGCGAGCGCGAGGCCGGGATCATGAGCCTGTTCGGCGACGGCGGCGGTGCCGACGGCGACGACGGGGGTGTGTCGATCGACCGTGTGTCGATCCCCGACACCGAGTTCGGCAAGTCGCAGCGTCTCGCGTTCGAGAAGGAGATGCTCGGTCTCTACGTGAGCGAGCACCCGATGATGAGCGCCGAGCGCGCGTTGCGCCGCCACGTCGAGTGCACGCTGTCCGACCTGCGCGACCTGCGGGAGGGGGAGCTGCGGGTCGTGGGCGGGGTCGTCACCGCGCTGGCGCGCAAGTACACGAAGCGCGGCGACCTCATGGCGACGTTCGTGCTCGAGGACCTCGCCGCCGCGGTCGAGGTGATGGTGTTCCCGAAGACGATGGCCCAGTTCGGCCACGTGCTCGAGGAGGACGCCATCGTCTGTGTGAAGGGCCGGCTCGACACGCGCGACGACACGCCCAAGATCATCGCGATGGAGATCACCCGGCCCGAGATCGTGCTCGACGGCGGCCCGCCCGTCCGGCTGCGCGTGAAGGTCGGGTCGCTGTCGGAGCAGAAGGCGGAGCGGCTGGAGACGCTGTTGCGCGAGCACCCCGGCGACAGCCCCGTGTACCTGCATCTCGAGAGCCCCGAGAAGACGACCGTGCTCCGGCTCGGCGACGACCACCTCGTGGACGCCCGCAACGGCCTCTTCGCCGAGCTGCGCGTCCTCCTCGGCGCCGACTGCGTCACGTGACCCGACCGCCGCGTTGGTACACAAGTCGCGCTTCTGACCGCGACTTGTGTACCAACCGGGCCTAGCCGCTGACGATCAGCCGGTAGCCGAGGTCCGCCTCGTCGAGCGCGCGTAGGTGGCCGTGGCGCTCGTCCCACGCGCCTGAGTCGAGGTCGCGCGCGAGCGCGGTGATCGCCCGCTCGCACACCGACGGGCCGAGCAGGTGGAACGTCGAGATCGCGGCGCGCACGGCCGGGTCGAGGTACGCCTCGGGCCGGTTCCAGTACGCGCACAGGAACCCGTCGGTGCAGTCGCGCGCGACGGGCACGACCTCGACGCGCGACCGGCCGAGCTCGCGAGCGACCTCGGCCACCGACGGTGCGGCGAGTGACAGCGCTTCCGGCAGGTAGTCGCCCAGGAGCCAGAAGTCGCGCTGCGCGTCGAGGTCGAAGTGGAACACGACGATGCGGCCGCGCGTCACCCGTCGCACCTCGTGCAGGCCGGCGCGCCAGTCGGGCCAGTGGTGGATCGTCAGCGAGCACAGCGCGGCGTCGAACGACCTGTCGTCGAACGGCAGCGAGCCCGCGACCGCCTGCACGACGGGCGCGGCGCCGGACACGCGCTGCGCGATCATCGTCGCCGCCGGCTCGACCGCCACCACCGTGAGGTCACGAGGCTCGTACGCGCCCGTTCCCGCGCCGACGTTCACGACCGTGCGCGCGTCGCCCAGCGCTCGCGTGATCTGCGTCGAGATCCGCGCATCGGGCACACGTCGGTGCGTGTAGCCGACACCCAACGTGTCGTAGCGCGCGGTCATGTCGTCGCGGAGCCAAGCGGCGTCCGCTGCCGCCGGCATGACAAGCTGGCTCGGTGAAGATCGGAGTCCTCGGAGCGACCGGCCCCGCGGGCCGTGGCCTCGCCGCCCGGCTCGCCGACGGCGGTCACGACGTCCTCGCCGGTTCCCGGGACCGCGCCAAGGCCGCGACCGTCGTCGGCGAGCTGCGCGAGCGTTGGGGCGAGCGCGTCGCGGGCATCACACCGGTCGACAACAAGGTCGCGTGCGACGCCGAGCTCGTCGTCGTGGCGGTCAACGCCGAGGCCGCGCTCCCGACGGTCGAGCAGCTGACGGAGCCGCTCGCGGGTCGTACCGTCGTCTCGATCACGAACCACCTCGTCCGCAAGGGGAGCGAGTTCAACGTCGTGCTGCCGCCGCAGGGGTCCGTCGCGAAGGAGATGCAGGCGATGCTGCCCACCTCGCGCGTCGTCACCGCGTTCCACCTCGTCCCCGCGGCCGAGTTCGGCCGGCTCGACGAGCCGATGGTGAGCGACGTCGTCGCGTGCGGTGACGACGACGACGCCCGTGCCACGCTCATGGACGTCATCCGCGGCATCCCCGACCTTCGCGCGTTCGACGGCGGCTCGCTCGAGAACGCCGTCGGCATGGAGGCGTTCGCCGCGATCGTGCTCACCGTGAACGTGAAGCACAAGGCGCGCGTCGGGCTGCGCTTCACCGGTGTCTGACGTGGCCATCCGCCTCTACGACACCCGGAGCCGCAAGGTCGTGCCGTTCGAGCCGCCGAAGCTCGTCCGCATGTACGTGTGCGGCATCACGCCCTACGACGCGACCCACCTCGGTCACGCGGCGACGTACCTCGCGTACGACCTGTTGATCCGGCGGCTCCAGGAGCTCGGCCACGAGGTCCGCATGATCCGCAACATCACCGACGTCGACGACTCGATCCTCCCGCGCGCCCGGGAGCTCGGCGTGCCGTTCCTCGAGCTCGCCGAGCAGGAGGTCGCGCGCTTCCACGGCGACATGGACGCGCTCAACATCCTTCCGCCCGCGGCCGAGCCGCGCGCGACGGAGACGATCGACGAGATCATCGCCATCGTCGAGGGCCTCCTCGACAAGGGCCACGCCTACATGACGCACGGCACCGTCTACTTCGACGTGTCGACGTTCCCCCGCTTCGGCGAGCTGTCGCACTACCCGCACGAGCGGATGGTGCGTCTCGCGCGTGCGCGTGGGGGCAACCCCGACGACCCCCATCGTCGCGACCCGCTCGACTTCGTGCTGTGGCAGCCGTCGCTCGCCGACGAGCCCGCGTGGCGCGCACCGTTCGGCGTAGGCCGGCCGGGTTGGCACGTCGAGTGCTCGGCGATGGCGATGCAGGAGCACGGACCGACGCTCGACCTGCACGGCGGCGGCACGGACCTCATCTTCCCGCACCACGAGTGCGAGACCGCGCAGAGTGAGGCGCTCACCGGGAAGCCGTACGTCCGTCACTGGATGCACTCGGCGATGGTCGCCTACGAGGGCGAGAAGATGAGCAAGTCGCTCGGCAACCTCGTGTTCGTGAGCGACCTCCTGAAGGTGAACGACCCGCGCGCGATCCGGCTCACGCTCATGGGCCACCACTACCGCACCGGGTTCGAGTACCACGACACGGACGTCGAGGAGGGCACCGCGCTGCTGCACCGACTGCTCGCCGCGGTCGAGCGGCCCGACGGTGCCGATCCGCGCCCGTACGCGGCCCGCGTCCGCGAGGCGCTCGACGACGACCTCGACGCGCCGCGCGCGGTCGAGGCGCTCGACGACCTCGCGAGCGCGATCCTCTCGGGGGGCGACGACACGACCGCGCCCGACGTGCTGTGCGACCTCGCCGAGCTGCTCGGCCTCGACCTCCGCGCACCGTTCGAGGCTGGGAAGTGAAGGAATGAGGAACGGCGCCGCGAGACCGCGCTGGTAACGTCGCTCGGCGATGGCCGAGCGGATCACGGTGACGTTCCCCGACGGTTCGACGCGCGAGTTCGACCGCGGTGTCACCGCGGCCGATGTCGCGGCGTCGATCGGGAAGCGGCTCGCCAAGGACGCGCTCGCCGCCAAGGTCGACGGCGAGTGGGTCGATCTCGACCGGCCGATCGAGCGCGACGCGCACGTCGAGCTCGTCACGCCGGCGACGGACGAGGGGCGCGACGTGCTGCGCCACTCGACCGCGCACGTCATGGCCCAGGCCGTCACCGACCTCTTCCCGGGCGCGAAGTACGCCATCGGCCCCGCGATCGCCGACGGCTTCTACTACGACTTCGAGCTGCCCGGCGGCGCGCACTTCACCGACGACGACCTCGCGCGCGTCGAGTCGCGCATGCGCGAGATCGTCAAGGGGAACCAGCCGTTCGTGCGCGACGAGCTCCCGTACGACGACGCGCTGCGCGTGTTCGCGGAGCAGCCGTACAAGCGCGAGATCATCGAGCGGGTGCGCGAGGGCGCGACGACCGCCGTCGAGGCGTCCGAGGTCGCCGCCGGCGACACGGTGTCGGTCTACGAGAACCCGCGCGACGGCGAGACGCCGTTCGTCGACCTGTGCCGCGGCCCGCACGTCCCGTCGACGGCACGTCTCGGCGCGTTCAAGCTGACGAAGGTCGCGGGCGCGTACTGGCGGGGCGACGAGCACCGCCCGATGCTGCAGCGGATCTACGGCACCGCGTGGGAGTCGAAGCAGGCGCTCGAGGAGTACCTGCACCGCGTCGAGGAGGCCGAGCGCCGCGACCACCGGCGGCTCGGCACGGAGCTCGACCTGTTCTCGTTCCCGGACGAGATCGGCTCCGGGTTACCCGTCTTCCACCCGAAGGGCGGGATCGTCCGCCGCTTGATGGAGGACTACTCGCGCCAGCGTCACGAGCAGGCGGGCTACGAGTTCGTGTACTCGCCCCACATCACGAAGGCCGAGCTGTTCGAGACGTCGGGCCATCTCGACTGGTTCGCCGACGGGATGTTCCCGCCGATGGAGCTCGACGGCGGCACCGAGTACTACCTCAAGCCGATGAACTGCCCGTTCCACATCCTCATCTACCGCAGCCGTACGCGGTCGTACCGCGAGCTGCCGCTGCGGTTCTTCGAGTTCGGGACGGTGTACCGGTACGAGAAGTCCGGCGTCGTGCACGGCCTCACACGCGCGCGCGGCTTCGCGCAGGACGACGCGCACATCTTCTGCGCGCGGGAGCAGATGGCCGACGAGCTGCGCTCGCTCGTCACGTTCGTGCTCGACCTGCTGCGGGACTACGGCCTCACCGACTTCTACCTCGAGCTGTCGACGAAGCCCGAGGGCAAGGCCGTCGGCAGCGACGAGGAGTGGGAGGAAGCCACCGAGGTGCTGCGCACCGTCGGCTCCGGCATGGACCTCGAGCTCGTCCTCGACGAGGGCGGCGGCGCGTTCTACGGGCCGAAGATCTCGGTGCAGGCGCGCGACGCGATCGGCCGGACGTGGCAGATCTCCACGATCCAGCTCGACTTCCAGGAGCCGCAGCGCTTCGACCTGCACTACGTCGGCGCGGACAACGAGCGCCACCGTCCGGTGATGATCCACCGCGCGCTGTTCGGGTCGGTGGAGCGCTTCTTCGGTCTGCTCGTCGAGCACTACGCGGGCGCGTTCCCGGCGTGGCTGGCACCCGTGCAGGCCGTCGTGCTGCCGGTCGCGGACCGCAACGATGCGTACGCGTTCCGCGTGGCCGACCGTCTGCGCGCCGAGGGGTTCCGCGCCGAGATGGTCGACGCGCACACGGACACGCTCGGCAAGCGCGTCCGGCAGGCGAAGCTGGAGAAGGTGCCGTACGTGCTCGTCGTCGGGGACAGCGACGCCGAGCAGGGAACGGTGGGAGTGAACGCGCGGGGGAGCGACCGACCCGAGCGTGACGTCCCGGTCGACGCGTTCGTCGAGCGCCTTGCCGCGGACGTCGCCGAGAAGCGGTGAGCGAGCGAGCCGTGAGCACGCTCGACCATCTGTGGGCGGGCTGGCGATCCGCGTACATCGAAGGCGTCGCGTCGCAGTCGGCGAACGACGGCGAGTGTCTCTTCTGCCGGTTGCAGCGACTCGACGACGACGAGGGACTCGTGCTCGAGCGCACCGCGCGGACGTTCACGGTGATGAACGCGTACCCGTATACGTCTGGACACCTGATGGTCGCGCCGTTGCGCCACGTGCCCGACCTGGAGTCGCTCGATCCCGACGAAGCCGCCGCGGTCATGCACGCGGTGCAGCGCGCGTGCGTCGCGCTGCGCGCCGCATTCCGTCCCGACGGGCTGAACGTCGGTGTGAACGTCGGCCGCGTCGCGGGTGCGGGGATCCCCGGTCACGTGCACGTCCACGGGCTGCCCCGCTGGTCCGGTGACACGAACTTCATGACGAGCGTCGCCGACACGCGTGTCCTGCCCGAGACGCTCCGCGCGAGCTGGGCGAAGCTCCGTGCGGCCTGGCCCGAGACGTGACGCTACGGTCGGCGTCGCGATGAGCGACGGACCCGAGCACGACCGTGAGCGCGACGGGGAGCGCGACGGGGAGCACGAGATCGAGCCGCAGGTCGACGTCCTCCCCGAGGACCTCGACGTCACCGCGTACGTCGGTCCGTACGTCTTCCCGAACACGAACCGCCGTCGGGTGACGGGCGCGCTCTACGGCGTGGTCGCGCTCGCGTGCTTCGCGGGGTACGTGGGAACGTCCAACGGCGGCGTGCTCGCCGCCGCGATCCTGCTCGCCGCGATCGCGGCGTACCACGTGCTCGCCGGGTGGAACCTCGACGTCGACCAGACCGAGGCCCTCGTCGTCGCGACCCGCACGGTCGGCTTCCCCGTCGGCCATGCGTCCGCACAGCTCGCGTGGCGGGGCCTGCGGAGCCGTCCCGCCTGGCGGATCCTGCTCTACAGCGCCGACGAACCGCCCAGCATGCGCGGTCTGGTCGAGCTCGACGGCGTCGACGGCCACGTCATGGGCGAGTACACCGAGCTGAATCCTGAGGACTGGTCCCAGTACGGGGTACGGAACTCGGGTGGTGCGGGAGACGACCTGGGATAGCCGACGGATCGACACGCGGCGGCGGGACCGGTTCTGGCCCGTCGTCGCCGGGATCGCGGTGGTCGCGATCGCGCTCCGCTGGGTGATCGTCGTGCGCTACGTCCGGCACGTCCCGCTCGGCGACGACGCGCTCCTCTACTACTTCGAGTCGGCGCTGCTCGCGCACGGGCACTGGTTCATCGAGCCGATCGGGGCCCTGACCCGCTCGGGTGGAGCGTCGGCGCCGACCGCGCTGCACCCGCCGGTGTTCGTCCTCCTCCTCGCCGCCGCGCGGCACCTCGGCGTCGACACGCCCGAGCGCGTGGAGCTCCTGTGCGCGGTCATCGGAGGGGTGGCCGTCGTGCCGATCGCGATGGTCGGGCGCGAGGTCGGCGGAGGCCGCGTCGGGATCGTGACGGCCGCGCTCGCCGCGGTGTACGTCCCGCGCGTCTTCGCCGACGGCACCGGGTTCGCCGAGGTCGTCTACATCCCGTTGATCGCGTTCATGCTGCTGTTCGCGTGCCGGTCGCTGCGGCGACCGTCGATCGGGAACGCGGTCGCGTTCGGTGTGTTCGGCGGCCTGGCCACCATGACGCGCGGCGAGGGCGCGCTCGTCCTCGTGTGCGTCGGGTTGCTCGTCGTGCTCGGGTCGCGATCGGCTCGCATGCAGAGCCTGCGCGTCGTCGGCGTGTCGCTGGTGACAGCGGCCGTCATCGCGGCCCCGTGGACGGTCTACAACCTCACGCGCTTCGAGCATCCCGTCCTGCTCGCGACGAACGACGGGGCGACGATCGCCGGCGCGAATTGCGATCCGGCGTATCACGGGCGCCTGCTCGGCCTCTGGGTGTTCGGTTGCGTCGCGGTCAGGGCCGCGGGCGGCACGCCGCACGGCCACGCCGTCGACGAGTCGCAGCAGGATCGGCAGCTGCGCGCCGCGGGCGTGAAGTACGCGCGCAAGCACGCCGGACGGGTGCCGGTCGTGGTCGCCGCACGCGTCGGCCGCACGTTCAACCTCTACCGGCCGGTCCAGACGATCGAGCTCGACGTCGACGTCGGCAAGGGCTGGCGAGCCCGGGTCGACCTCGCGGCGTACGAGCTGTTCATGCTGGGAGCCGTGGCGGGGGGCTGGGTGCAGTGGCGCCGCGATCGAAAGCTCTTGCTGCCGTTCGTCGGCGCGACGATCGCGGTCCTCCTCGTCGTCGCGGTGTTCTACGGCAACTTCCGCTTCCGCGGCCCGGTCGACATCTCGTTCGTCGTCCTGAGTGCAGTGGCGCTCGACGCGTTGTGGAACTTGCTCGTCAGCTCCCGACGACGACCTGGACGGGTGGGATCGCGTGCTGATGGATCACGGAGTTCTGGTCGAGCTCGAGCACCTGCACCCGGTTGACGGTGAGACCGGGCGTCACCCCCGTCGTCGCCGGCACCGCGACCAGTCGCAGGCCGGTGATCGCGCGGTCGTGCCAGTCGAGCGGGAGCTTGACGGCGGTGCGCGAGTGGCCGCCCGTGTAGACCTTGAACACGGTGCCGCCGTCGTTGCGGTACCACGTCGGGTCGCCCGAGAGCTGGATCTCGACGACGACCTCCGACGCGTTCGTCGGCGTCGTGTCGATGTCGACGATCGCGTACTGGCGCGCGTCGCCCGCCGCGATGTTCGTGGGGTCGGTCGAGAAGCCCGACTGCTCGCGGCGCATCTCGTCGGCCATCACGCGCCAGTCGACGGGGTACGGGTCCATCGCCTGCTCGCGGACCTCACCCGGTCCGGGCGGCGGTGACAGCGTGGGCTGGAACCGGAACGGCGTGGTCCCGACCTCGCTGAACACGTTGTTCCCGGTCGAGACGCGCAGGATCGGGTGCGTGCCCGCGAAGTACTGACCAGTGAACGGCTCGTACGAGTGGTCGAGCCCGGTCTGGTTCTCCGGGAAGTTCGGGGGACACGCCGCGCACGTCTGGTAGATCGCGTTCGTGACGGTCCCGTCGGCCGCGAGCGTGAGCTCGATGCTCGTCTCGATGTCGGTCGTGCGGCCGTACTCCGACCACAGCAGGAACGGCAGGACGCCGGTGCCGGCGTCCTCGTTGCTCCAGAACTGGGTGTACGACAGCTTCGTCGCCCCGCCGCCCAGCGCCGTCTGCTGCGCGTAGGCCAGCAGCGGCGTGTCGCTGTGCGCGTTCACGCTGCGGCCGTACACGACGGGCGCGTGCGCGAGCGCGAGGTAGCCGGGCTCGTTCGGCGTGACGACGTCGAGCGACGCGCGCTGGAGCAGCGCGACCGCGTCCGCGCGCGGGGGAGCGGACAGGTCGCCGCGGACGGTGAGCGTCAGCCGGTGCGCGCCGGCCGCGATCGCGCCGGTGAAGCCGGAGTACGTGTACGGCTCCGCACCCGCGTACAGGACGAAGCTCTGGGCCGGGAGGCCGTCGAGCTGCGCGTCGACGACGACCGATGTCGCGCTCGACGAGACCCAGTCCGTCCCGGGGCCCGACATCGTCAGCTGCACGACGCCCTCGCCCGCCTTCGCCACGACGACCGGCAGCACGAGCGGCGAGCCCGCGCGCAGCTCCTTCCCCTGGTCCGCGAACCACCACGTCGAGCAGCCCGTCAGCCCGATCGCGACGAGCGCGACCGTGACCAACACCGCGAGCTTGCGCATCCCTGCCCCCCGGGTACGCGCGGCTACTTGCCGCCGTCCTCCTCCGCCTGCTTGCGGATCTTGTCGGCCAGGTGCGCGGGCACCGGGTCGTAGTGCGAGTCGTTGCGGGTGAACCGGCCCCGGCCCCCCGTCAGCGAGCGGAGGTCGATGGCGTACCGCAGCACCTCGGACGTCGGCACGAGCGCGGTGATCTCGACCTCCCCGTTGCCGACCGACGCGGAGCCCTGGATGCGGCCGCGCTTCGAGTTGAGGTCGCCCATGATGTCGCCCTGGTTCGCCTCCGGCGCGGTGACGACGAGCTCGCTGATCGGCTCGAGCAGGATCGGCCCGGCCTTCGCCATCGCGTCCTTGAAGCCGATCGAGCCGGCCATCTTGAAGCTCATCTCGGACGAGTCGACGGGATGGAACTTGCCGTCGAAGCACGTCACCTTGACGTCGACGACCGGGTAGCCGAAGACGCCGCCCTGGTCCATCGTCTCGCGCACGCCCTTCTCGACGGCCGGGATGAACTGGCGGGGGATCGCGCCACCGACGATCTGGTCGACGAACTCGAACCCACCACCGCGCTCGAGCGGCTCGACGCGCAGGAACGCGACCCCGAACTGGCCGTGACCGCCGGTCTGCTTCTTGTACTTGCCCTCCGCCTCGGCGGTGCTCGTGATCGTCTCCCGATACGGGACCTTCACGTCCTCCGTGTCGACCTCGACGCCGAACTTGCGCTGCAACCGCTCGAGCGTGATCGACAGGTGCGTCTCGCCCATCCCCTGCAGCAACGTCTGGTGCGTCTCCGGGTTGCGCTCGATGCGCAACGCGGGGTCCTCGTCCTGCAGCCGGTGGAGCGCGTTGGCGAGCTTGTCCTCGTCACCCTTGGACTTCGGCTTGATGGCGAACGCGAGGACCGGCTCGGGCACCGCGAACGGCTCGACGTCGACCTTCGCGCCGCGCGCGCCGAGGATGTCGCCGGTCGACGTGTCGGCGAGCTTCGCGACGGCGGCGAGGTCGCCGGCGGGGACCTCCTCGACCGGCTCCTGCTCCTTGCCGCGCATGGTCGTGAGCTGGTGCAGCCGCTCGTCCGCGACCGTGCGCCCGTTGACGAGCGTGTCGTCGTGCTTCACCGTCCCCTGCAGCACGCGGAAGAGGTTGACCCGGCCGACGTACGGGTCGACGACGGTCTTGAAGACGACAGCCGCGGTGTCGCCCTCGCCGACGCGCGGCTCGGGTCCCTCCTCGACGACGAAGCGCGCGAGACGGTCGACACCGATGAGCTTCGCCGCGCTACCGCACAGGACCGGGAACACGCTCGCGTCCGCGATGCCCTTCGCGAGCGCGCCCGCGAGCTCCTTCTTGTCGATCGTCTCGTCGCCGAGATAGCGCTCCATGAGGTCGTCGTCGGCGACGACGATGCCCTCGACCAGCGCGTCGTGGACCGAGTGCTCCTCGACCGCCATGTCGTCGGGGATCGCGCCCTCGCTCGAACGACCGGTGGCGTCGTCGTACGTGATCGCGACGTCGTCGAGGAGGTCGATAACGCCGCGGAACTCCGACTCCTCGCCGATGGGGAGCTCGAGCGGTGCGACACCGGCGCCGAAGCGTTCCTTCAGCTGGTCGAGCGTGCGGTCGAACGACGCGCGCTCACGGTCGAGCTTGTTGACGAAGATCGCGCGCGGCAAACCGAGGTCCTCCGCCATGCGCCACGCGATCTCGGTCTGCACCTCGACGCCCTCGACGGCCGAGACGACGAACACCGCGAGGTCGACGGCGCGCAGCGCGGCCGCGACGTCGCCGACGAAGTCCGCGTACCCGGGCGTGTCGACGAGGTTGACCTTGTAGCCGTCGATCTCGAACGGCGCGAGCGCCATCGACAGCGAGATGTGCCGGCGCTGCTCCTCGGGGTCGAAGTCCGAGACGGTGTTGCCGTCCTCGACCCGCCCCATCCGGTTGATCGCTCCCGAGCAGAAGAGCAGCGCCTCGGTCAGCGTCGTCTTCCCCGCACCGCCGTGGCCGACGAGCGCCACGTTGCGGATCTTGGACGTCGGGAACGTCTTCACGGGCGACCCCCTGAGCGAGCGAGGCGAAGGCGAGCGGAAGCGTGGCCCAGCGGCCCGGCGCCGAAGGCGCCGAGAGCGGAGACACGGATGTCGGCGCGGGAGGGCGAGTGTACGCAGGCGTCCATGGGCGGCGCCCGGGACGCGCGGCCTTGCGACGGCACGGTGGTACCTTGGGATGCGTACTTCCGCGAGCGCGCCACGGCGCGCGCTCGCGCCCGAGCCCAGGAGCACCGCAATGCTCGACGTCCGCTGGCGCGCCAAGGTCGAACGGGCGCTCGAGCCCGTCGGTCGCTCCTTGGTGCGCGCGGGCGTCACGGCCGACTGGCTCACCGTCGTCGGCCTCGCGTGCGCGGTGGGTGCCGCAGTCCTGATCGGGAACGGCTACCTCATCTGGGGGCTCGTCGGCCTCTTCGCGACCGGCATCCCCGACATCCTCGACGGCACCGTCGCCCGCCACAGCGGACGGGCCGGACCGCGCGGCGCCTTCTTCGACTCCGTGAGCGACCGCGTCTCCGACGCCGTGCTCCTGGGCGGCGTCGCGTGGTACCTGTCGCACCGGAGCGCGCAGCTGCCGATCCTCGCGTTGGCCGCGGCCGCGCTGTCGATGCTCATCTCCTACGAGCGTGCGAAGGCCGAGAGCCTCGGCTTCACCGCTCGGGGTGGGTTGATGGAGCGGGCCGAGCGGCTCGTGCTGCTCGGCGTCGGGCTCGCGTTCGACGTCCTCACGCCGGTCCTGTGGGTCATGGTCGTGCTGGGCGGGTTCACCGCGATCCAGCGGTTCGTGATGGTGTGGCGCCAGGCGTCCGCACCGCCGGGTCAGGAGCCCACCGTCGGTGCGCCGCTGCACCGGGGGCTGCGCGTGACCCGTCACCGGCGCCGTGCCGGTGACGAGGACCTCGACCTGGTCGAGTCGCCGCCCCGCCGGTTCGCGCAGTGGTGGGAGGCCCGGCGCCCACCCGGTGAGCGGTGGCGGTGGCGCCAGCAGGCCGGCCCGTCTCGTCGCCGGCCGCGCCCCTGACCCAGTCGCATGGCCGAACCGGGCGGGGCGGGGGAGGGCTCTCGCGTCACGTACCTCGCGTATCGCGGCGCGGCAGCGATCGCGCAGGCGCTGCCCGACTCCGTCGGCCGCGGGATCGCGCGCGGCGCGGCGCGCGTGAAGGCGGTGTTCGCGGTCGACGAGCGCGAGCGCGTCTTGCGCAACCAGGCGCGCGTGCGCGGACCGCTGCACGGCTGGGACGCGTGGCGGGCCGTGTTCGCGACGTATGACTCGTACGGCCGCTACTGGCAGGAGCTGTTCCGGCTGCCGCTCGACGCGCGGCACTCGCTGGAGGAGCGCTTCGAGGCCGACGGTTTCGAGCACATCGCCGACCCGATCGCGGCCGGGACCGGGGTCATCCTCGTCCTCCCGCACGTCGGCGGGTGGGAGTTCGCGGGCGCGTGGCTCGCGGCCCGCGGCTACCCGCCGACGGTGGTCGTCGAGCGGGTCGAGCCGGCCGAGCTGTTCGACTGGTTCGTCGAGGTGCGCGCCGCCATGGGGATGAACGTCGTCGCGCTCGGCCCCGACGCCGCGGCCACGGTCGCCCGCGCGTTGCGCGACAACCGCGTCGTGTGCCTCCTCGCCGATCGCGACCTCAGCGGCGACGGCGTCGAGGTGTCGTTCTTCGGCGAGAAGACCACGCTGCCCGCCGGGCCCGCGACGCTCGCCCTGCGGACGGGTGCGCCCCTCGTGCCGGTCGCGGTCTACTTTCGGCCCCGTGGCCACCATCTCGCGCGGATCGGCCCCCCGCTGCCCTGCGGGCGGACTGGGCGCCTGCGTGACGACGTCGGCCGCATCACCCAGGACCTCGCGCACCGGTTCGAGGAGCTCATCCGCGCCGCGCCCGAGCAGTGGCACCTGATGCAGCCCAACTGGCCCAGCGACCGTGAGACCGACACGGCGCGGAGCGCGCCGTGAGGGTCTCGATGATCTGCCCGTACTCGCTCTCGACACCGGGCGGGGTCCAGGTCCAGGCGCTCGGCCTGGCCCGGGCGCTGCGCGAGCTCGGCCACGACGCGCGCGTCATCGCGCCCTGCGACGGCCCGCCGCCCGAACCGGGCGTCGTGACCGTCGGGCCGAGCGCGGCGATCCCGAGCAACGGCTCCATCTCACCGGTCGCCGCGGGACGCGACGTGACGCGGCGGACGCTCGACGCGATCCACGCGTTCGGACCCGACGTCCTGCACCTCCACGAGCCGATGGTCCCGGGACCGACGATCGCGGCGCTGCTCGGCTCGGACGTCCCGTCGGTCGGGACGTTCCACGCCTCACGGTCCGACGGCATCCGCCTGTACCGCTGGTTCCGGCCCGCGATCCGCAGCGCGAGCAAGCAGCTGTCCGTGCGCACCGCGGTGTCCGAGGCCGCGCGCGTCTCGGCCGCGCAGGCCATCGGCGGTCACTTCTGGGTGCTGCCGAACGGCGTCGAGGTGGAGCGCTACGCGAAGGCCGACCCGTGGCCGACGGACGTCCCCGCGATCCTGTTCATCGGCCGTCACGAGCCGCGCAAGGGACTCGGCGTGCTGCTCGACGCGTTCGCGGAGCTCGACCGCGACGCCGCGCTCTGGGTCGCGGGTGACGGGCCCGAGACCGACGAGCTGCGCGCGCGGGGCATCCCGGGCGTCGAGTGGCTCGGCACGATCCCGGAGGCGGAGAAGGCGGCACGCCTGCGCGCGTCGACCGCGTTCTGCGCGCCGTCGTTGCGTCAGGAGTCGTTCGGGATCGTCCTGCTCGAGGCGATGGCCGCCGGCGCGACCGTCGTCGCGTCGGACATCGACGGCTACCGCAACGTCGCGCGTGCCGACGAGGCCGTGCTCGTGCCGCCGGACGACCCGGACGCGTTGCGCGACGCGTTGCGCGCGGTGCTCGACGACCCGGGCCGGCGCGCGGAGCTCGTCGCCGCAGGTGAGCGGCGTGCCGCGCAGTTCTCGATGCACCGGCTCGCCGAGCGCTATCTGCCCGTGTACGACGCCGCGATCGCGCGAGGCCGGCCGTGACCCGTCCGTACAATGGACGCACACCCCTCGTGTCTGGAGGCACCAGGTGATAGCCGGAATCGTCATCGGCGTGATCGTCGTGCTGCTGCTCCTCATCTTCGCGGTCAGCTACAACGGTCTCGTCCGGGCGCGCAACCGCATCGACAACGCGTACTCGCAGATCGACGTGCAGCTGAAGCGCCGTCACGACCTCATCCCGAACCTCGTCGAGACCGTCAAGGGCTACGCGGCGCACGAGCGCGGCACGCTCGACCAGGTCACCCAGGCGCGCGCCAACGCGATCAGCGCCGGTCAGGGCGGCTCACCGCAGCAGCAGGCCCAAGCGGAGAACGCCCTGAGCGGCGCGCTGCGGTCACTGTTCGCGGTGGCCGAGGCGTATCCCGACCTCAAGGCCAACCAGAACTTCCTGAACCTCCAGGAGGAGCTGACGTCGACCGAGGACCGGATCGCGTACGCGCGGCAGTTCTACAACGACAGCGTGCTGAGCTACAACAACGGCATCGCGACGTTCCCGCGCAACATGATCGCCGGGATGTTCAACTTCACGAAGCGCGAGTACTTCGACGCCGCGCCCGAGGACGAGGCCCCGGTCCAGGTCCAGTTCTGACCTGATCCTCGGCTCGAGACCCGCGAGGTACCGCCCTGTACGAGCAGATCGCGCGCAACAAGCGCCGCACCTTCTACCTGCTTGCGATCTTCGCGCTGCTGATCGCGGCCGTCGCCGTCGCGTTCAACTACTTGCTCGGCTTCGGCTGGATCGGGCTCGCGGTCGCGATCGTCATCGCGGTCGCGATGGCGTGGGGCTCGTACTACTACTCGGACCGGATCGCGCTCGCCGCCAGCCGCGCGCGCCCGGCCGACGGACCCGAGTACACGCGCTACCACAACCTCGTGGAGGGCCTGTGCATCGCGGCGGGGCTGCCGGTGCCGCGTCTCTACGTGGTCGACGATCCCGCGCCCAACGCGTTCTCGACGGGCCGCGACCCGAAGCATGCCGCGCTCGCGGTCACGACAGGTCTCCTCGGGATGATGAACCGCGTCGAGCTGGAGGGCGTCCTCGCCCACGAGCTCAGCCACGTGAAGAACTACGACATCCTCGTCTCGACGATCGCGGTGACAGCCGTCGGCGCCGTCGCGCTCCTCGCCGACATCGGCTTGCGGTTCATGTTCTGGGGCGGCATGCGCGAAGGGCGTCGCGACAACAACGACGCCGGCGCGCTCGGCGCCGTGCTCGCGATCGGCGCGCTCGCGTTGCTCGCGCTCGCGCCGATCATCGCTCAGCTCATGCAGTTCGCCATGAGCCGGCGTCGCGAGTACCTCGCCGACGCGAGCGGCGTGCAGCTCACGCGCTACCCGCCCGGGTTGGTCTCCGCGCTGGAGAAGCTGCGCGACGACCAGGCCGTCGTCCACCACGCGACGCGAGCGACCGCGCAGCTCTGGATCGAGTCGCCGCTCGACCGGGGCGAGGGGAAGAAGGGGTCCTGGCTCAACCGCGCGTTCGACACGCACCCGCCGCTCGAGGACCGCATCAAGGTTCTCAAGGAGATGTAGGTGCGGAGGACGGGTGTCGTCGTGGCGGCCGTGCTCGCCGTCGTCGGCGCGGCCGCGTGCGGTGGGAACGGGAAGCACGCGTCGAGACGTTCGTCGGCGGTCACGCCGACGACGGTCGCGGCGCCGCCCGTCGCACCGCTCACCGGACTCCCGGACCCGACGGGTGCGAGCGCGCACCGTGCCGCGCTCGACGTGAAGGTCGAGAACACGCCGCAGGCCCGTCCGCAGGCCGGCCTCGACCGGGCCGACGTCGTGTACGACGAGGTGGTCGATGGCGGGATCACGCGGTTCCTCGCGATCTTCCAATCGACCGACACCGATCCCGTCGGACCGATCCGCTCGGTGCGCCCGATCGACCCGAGCCTGGTGTGGCCGGTCGGCGGGATCTTCGCCTACTCGGGCGGCGTGGCGTCGGAGGTCGCCGCGATCAGGGCCGCGCCCGTGCTCGCGCTCGACGAGGACGGCGCCGGACCGGCGATGTTCCGCGTGTCGTCGCGTCCCGCGCCGCACAACCTGTACGGGCACCCCGACAAGTTCTGGGCGCGCGGCGGCACGCCGATCCCGCCGCCTGCGTTGTTCCAGTACCTCGCGCCGGGTGCCGCGTTCGCCGGTCAACCGGTCGCGTCGTTCACGGTCGACGAGTCGCCCGATCGTTCGTACGACCCGACGTACACGTGGGACGTGGCGTCGGGGTCGTGGAAGCGCGCGTACGGGTCCAAGCCGTTCGTCATGGCGGACGGCGTGCAGGTCGCGCCGGCGAACGTCGTCGTGCAGCAGATCGCGTACACGCCCGCGGCGGGCGCGTCAGGCGCCACGGGGCAGACGGTGGGGCAGGGGCCCGTCTGGGTGTTCAGCGGCGGGAAGGTCGCGCAGGGTCAGTGGGTCCGGTCGTCACTCGCGCAGCCCGCGCACTTCGTCGACGCGAGCGGGAACCCGATCCTGCTCGCGCCCGGCCGTACCTGGGTCGAGCTCGCGGCTGGCGGCGTCACCCTTGGCGGGTAGCGCGCGGCGCGCGTTCCCGCGGGACCGCTCGCCGATGTCACTCACGCTTCACTGAAGCAACAGTCGGTCATGGACCGACTCACGCTTCATCGAAGCGCGAGTCGGGTGCGCGACTGGTCGCGATCGAAAATCGTCGGCCTCGCGTCCCGCCGCGGTGCGACCATTCGTCATGGCCGTCGAACGCGTGACCATCCGGCCGGCGACGCGTGACGACGCGGACGGCATCGGCGAGTCGCACGCGTCGGCGTGGGAGCAGGCGTTCGCCCACCTCTTCGATCCGGAGTTCCTGGCCCGCTCGGGCGCATCACGCCGGACAGGCTGGCGACACTCGATCGAGCGGAACCTCCGGCCACCGAACGTGTTGCTCGTCGCGGAGGTCGGCGGTGTCGTGCGGGCGTTCGGTCAGGGCGCGCCGACGGACGAGCCGACGACCGCGGAGGTGCGCGGCTTCTACGCGCATCCCGACGTGTGGGGCACCGGAGCCGCCGTCGCATTGATGGCCGCGTTGCTCGACGCGCTCGCGACGGACGCGATCTCCGTCGTGCTGTGGACACCACGCGGCGCGGGGCGGGCGCGCCGCTTCTACGAGAAGGCCGGCTTCTCGCTCACCGGCGAGACGCGCACCGACACCGTCACGGACTGGCGGACCGGCGAAGGTGCCCCTGTCGACGAAGTGCAGTACGGCCGCCGCACCCGCTGACTCGCGATCTTGTGCGGATCTTCCCGCCATAGCCCGGCGAATCCACACAAGGTGAACGCCTCCGGCCGCGCCGGACCCGGCCGGTAGCATGGACAGCATGTCGGAGCAGCGCGCCACGGGTACCGCCCGCGTCAAGCGGGGTCTCGCCGAGATGCTGCGGGGCGGCGTCATCATGGACGTCGTCACCCCGGAGCAGGCGAAGATCGCCGAGGACGCCGGTGCCGCCGCGGTCATGGCGCTCGAGCGGGTCCCCGCCGACATCCGCCGCGACGGTGGCGTCGCCCGCATGAGCGACCCGGGGATGATCGAGGGCATCCAGGCCGCGGTCACGATCCCGGTCATGGCCAAGTGCCGCATCGGCCACTTCGCCGAGGCGCAGGTGCTCGAGTCGCTCGGCGTGGACTACGTCGACGAGTCGGAGGTCCTCACGCCCGCCGACGAGGCGCACCACGTCGACAAGTGGGCGTTCACCGTGCCGTTCGTGTGCGGCGCGACGAACCTGGGCGAGGCCCTGCGCCGCATCTCCGAGGGCGCGGCGATGATCCGCAGCAAGGGCGAGGCGGGGACCGGCAACATCGTCGAGGCCGTCCGCCACCTCCGTTCCATCCTGGGTGACATCAAGAAGCTGACGGTCGCGACACCCGAAGAGCTCTTCACGTGGGCGAAGGAGCTGCGCGCGCCGGTCGAGCTCGTGCAGGAGGTGGCCGAGCGCGGCGAGCTGCCGGTCCCGCTGTTCTGCGCGGGCGGGATCGCGACGCCCGCCGACGCGTCGCTCGTGATGCAGCTCGGTGCGCAGGCCGTCTTCGTCGGGAGCGGCATCTTCAAGAGCGCCGACCCCGCGCCGCGCGCGAAGGCGATCGTCGAGGCGACGACGCACTACGCCGATCCTGCGATCATCGCCAAGGTCTCGCGCGGCCTCGGCGACGCGATGCGCGGCGACGAGATCGGCACGCTCGACGTCAAGCTCGCCGAGCGTGGTTGGTGACCGCAACCGCCGTGATGACCCAGGTGCCCCCAGGTGAAGCTCGCTGTTCTCGCGTTGCAGGGTGCGTTCCGTGAGCACCGCGAGGTGCTCGACGCGCTCGGCGCGGACGTCGTCGAGGTCCGGCAGCCGCACCAGCTGAGCGGCGTCGACGCGCTGCTGCTCCCCGGTGGCGAGTCGACCACGATGGCGAAGCTGCTCGACTCGTCCGGGTTGTTCGAGCCCGTACGCGGGCTCGTGCGCGACGGCGTCCCGACGTTCGGTACGTGTGCGGGGATGATCCTGCTCGCGCGCGAGGTCGTCGACGGTCGCGCCGACCAGCACGGCTTCGACGTCCTCGACCTGCGCGTCCGGCGCAACGGCTACGGCCGGCAGGTCGCGAGCTTCGAGGCGGACCTCGACGTGGACGGCCTGCGCGGCGGCCCGTTCCGCGGCGTGTTCATCCGGGCGCCGTACGTCGAGCGCACCGGCGACGACGTGGAGGTCCTCGCCCGCCACGACGGCGTGCCCGTCCTGGTGCGGCACGGCTCGATCTGGGCGTCGAGCTTCCATCCGGAGCTCTCCGGCGACCTGCGCCTCCACGAGCTCTTCTTGCAGGAGGTCAAGACGTGAGCGGTCATTCCAAGTGGCACTCGATCAAGCACAAGAAGGGCGCGGCCGACCAGGCGCGCGGGAAGCTCTTCGCGCGCCTGATCCGCCAGATCGAGGTGGCGGCGCGCGAGGGCGGCGGCGACCCGGAGGCGAACGCGACGCTGCGGACGATGGTGCAGAAGGCGCGCGACAACTCCGTGCCCGTCGACACCATCGAGCGCGCGATCAAGCGCGGCACGGGCGAGCTCGACGGCGTGCGCTACGAAGCCGTCACGTACGAGGGCTACGCGCCGAACGGCGTCGCGCTGTACGTCGAGGCGCTCACCGACAACCGCAACCGCACCGGGGCGGAGATCAAGAACGTCTTCAACCGCAACGGCGGCAACTTCGCCGAGCCCGGTGCCGTCGCGTGGCAGTTCGAGCGCAAGGGCGTGATCATCGTCGAGAAGTCGGCCGCATCCGAGGACGACCTGATGCTCGCCGCGCTCGAGGCCGGCGCCGAGGACATCGCCGACCAGGGCGACACGTGGCAGGTGACCACGCCGCCGAGCGACCTGCACGCGGTGCGGACGGCGCTCGAGGGCGCGGGCATCGCCATCACGTCCGCGGAGCTCACGATGCTGCCGACGCAGACCGTCCCGCTGGGC